>UEXM01002096.1_pt1 | contig 13576 bp, 17 predicted proteins | sample 1796661 | NCBI WGS metagenome assembly UEXM01 (sample SAMEA4772469, study PRJEB27181) | metagenome | reverse complement strand
GGCATAAAAAATCTTTTTTCAAAATAAACAGATTAGGACTGTAAAAAACCTAGCCAAACAAATAACACTAACACTAACACTAACACTAACATAAAATGGCACAATTTTTAAAAGTAGGCGCAGGAGCTTCAGGCACAGGCGTAACTGAAACATTAATTCCAATTGCAAATATTGGAGCAATAACAAGTATAGTAAACGCAGCAAATGTTACAACTATTACAATTCAAATGGCTAAGTTTCAAACTGTTGGAACTTACGTAATAACTGTACCCGGCGTAACAGGTGGCGCAGGAGGAGGAGCTACATCAGCAACGAGAGAAAAAGATGCTTCTGACGCATTGAATGCGGCTTTAACAGCTAATCCAGGAGGCGTAGTATCTACATTAGGTGCTTTACCAGCTTTATTGCAAGTTCCAGCTGCTCAATCAGGAGCTCAAGGAAGTATTAAAATTACTCAACCTGCAACTTTTGCGCAGTATACAACTTGTACTTACACTCCGTAATTTATGAAATCAAAAGGTTTAGGAGACGACATAGAAAAGTTTACAAAAGCCACTGGTATCAAAAAAATGGTTGACACAATGAGCAAGGGACTAAACATCCCTTGCGGTTGTGAGGCCAGAAAAGGAGCGTTAAATAGAATGTTTCCTTATAAACAATAATATGGCATTTAAACTAAATAATCCTCCATACAACAAAAAGTTGTTTACTACTCCAATTTATCATGTTGAGATGGAAGATAGTGTTATGGGTAAAGCTAATAACAATGGTACTATTATTATAAATAAAGATGTAGATCCTTCAAGAACTCAAGATGTTATAAACCACGAAATGGTTCATATAGATCAAATGAAAAGAGGTGATCTTGATTATGATGATGATAATGTTTACTGGAAAGGTAAAACATATTCAAGAGCAAAAATGGACGAAGGTAATGCTAAGTTACCTTGGGAAGACGAAGCATACGATAAAGCATGAAAAAATTATGGCAATGGCTTACTGGCAATGTTATAAAAGAAGTTGGTGAAGTTTTAGATAACTTAACAACAACCAAAGAAGAAAAGCTAGAAGCACAAAGATTAATAACAGAAATACTACAAAAAGCAGACACTGAAGCACAAGAACAAGTTAGTGCTCGTTGGGCTGCTGATATGGCATCAGATAGTAAACTGTCTAAAAACATAAGACCAATGGTGCTTATATACTTAACAGTTATATTCACCGCTTGTGCTTTTTTTGACGGCAATATAGGCCAGTTTAAAATTGCTGAAGAATATATACCAATATTTCAAACATTACTAGTAACAGTATACGGCGCATATTTTGTAGGTCGTAGCTGGGAAAAAACAAAACAAATTATAAAAAATAAATAAACATGGGACAATACGGAAATCAACCTGATTTTATAACAACTGACATAAAATCAATTGATACTTTAAACGGGTTTGTAAGTGATACTCCTAGCAGCGCTAGCTTTTTAGGTGGTTCATTAATATATATTGGCGGTGCAGGAAATCTTTCAGCAATTCCAGCTGGAGTTGTAGGAGCAAGCACAATAAGTGAACTCGTATCACCTGGATATGCTGGATCTGGAGGAAGTGGATACGTGCAAGGAACTGAATACGATTTATTAGGAGGTAGTGGAACTGGTTTAGCAGCAGAATTTAATGTTGTAAATGGAGCTGTTGAAAGTGTTATTGATATAACAAGCGGTACGGAAGGTGGTTATTTAAACGGCGATTTAGTAACAGTAGACGGTGGAGACGGTAAAGCCACTCTTAGAGTTGTGGCAAGTCCAGGAAAACCAACTATATTAGACGCGATTCCATTTGCGGCACCTCCACAAGGAGCTTGGTTTCCTGTGCCTGTAGATTACGTAATGGCAACTGGAACATCGGCAACACTGCTATTAGCAGGTAAATAACTTATATACAAGTAACTATATAAATATAACAATTAAATTAAATTAAATCAAATGGCAAAAATTACAGAAGAACAACTTAAGAAAGTTGCAGATCAAAATAAAGAATTAGAAAATACAGTTCTTGAAATAGGTATTTTAGAAAGTAAAAAACACGCCCTGCTTCACAAAGTAGCAGAAGTAAATAAAGTTTTAGAAGAATACAAGCAAGAATTAGAGCAAGAATACGGTAAAATATCTATTGATCTTGAGACTGGGGAGTATAAAGAAATAACTGAAGAAGCATAATGGATTCAGTTATAAGAAAAATTAGTATAGGCTCTGATTACAAAAATGAAGCTATGCACTACTCTGTAGGTCAACAAGTTTATGGAGGCCATGAAATAGCTTATATTTTGTTTGATGAAACTGATGGATCTTATAATATTCATATAAAGAAAAACAACGAGGTGCTGCCATGGAAGAAGTTTAATTCTAACATGGCTGTATCTGTTGAGTATGATTTAGAGTATTAATGAAAAGCTTATACGATTTTATCGTAAAGCCTATTGGTGATAAATATAAAAACACAGTTAAAATAAGTGGCAAAGATGTAGTTATCAATACTAAAATTGAAAACTGGAAGTTTGTAAACCGTTTAGCTAAAGTTATAGAAGCACCAATAGCTTTTAAATCCGGCATTAAAAAAGGTGATATAATAATTATACACCAAAATGTGTTTAGAACCTTTTATGATATGAAAGGTAAGAAAAAGAAAAGCAGATCTTATTTTGAGAATGATTTGTATTTCTGTAGCCTTGACCAGGTTTATTTATATAAAAATAAAAAAGGTTGGAACACTGTTGGTGACAGATGTTTTATAACACCTATAAAAAGTAATGATTCTCTAACGCTCGATAAAGAGCGTAAGCTTGTTGGTATATTAAAATACGGCAATAAGTCCTTAGAAGCGCTAGAAATAAACCCAGGAGACTTAGTTGGCTATACGCCTAACGGTGAATGGGAGTTTTTAGTTGAAGGAAAGAGACTTTACTGTATGAAATCTAATGATATTGTAATTAAGTATGAACACCAAGGAAACGAAGAAGAATATAATCCAAGCTGGGCAGCGAGCAGTTGAAGAGCTAATCAAGGTAGCTAAAGAGGCTATTGTTGATTCAGATGATGATATATCAGCTGACAGACTCAAGAACGCAGCAGCTACAAAAAAGCTAGCTATATTCGACGCCTTTGAAATACTTAATCGCATTGAAGAAGAAGAGAACTTGTTAAACGAAAAACCTAAAGAAGTTAAAGAAAGAACTTTTAAAGGTTTTGCAGAAGGCAGATCTAAGAAATAATGTACGAACAAACGTTATATAAAATTTTAAAAGATCATATAAAGCCTAAGGTTTTAAAGCGTATGAACCGTTATAAAAAATGGGAGTACGGTTATAACAAAGAGCACGATATCGTTATAATAAGTAAAGACGGTACAATAGGTGATATATACGAAATACAAAACTTAAAAATAGCTTTACCCAAGGCTAATAATATACACAAGTTTGAAACTGATAAATGGGAATACACAGAATATCCTAAAGTATTAAAAAAAATAAAGTCTGTATTTGATTGGGAAGATTACCCATTAGACTTTAAAGAAAAATGGTATGATTACATCGATAATGAGTTCGTCCGCAGGGAAGAAGGCTTTTGGTTCTATAATAAGGGCTTGGGCACTTACATTACTGGTACTCACTATATGTACCTGCAGTGGAGTAAAATTGATGTCGGTCAACCTGACTTCCGCGAATCAAACAGATTATTCTACATATTCTGGGAAGCTTGTAAGGCCGATTACAGGTCTTACGGAATGTGCTATCTTAAAAATAGACGATCTGGATTCTCATTTATGGCGTCCGGGGAGTGCGTTAATATGGCAACCATATCAAGCGACTCTAGGTTTGGAATACTATCGAAGTCTGGACCTGATGCGAAGAAGATGTTTACAGACAAGGTGGTACCGATATCGGTTAATTACCCCTTCTTTTTCAAACCAATACAGGACGGTATGGACAGACCAAAGACAGAGCTCGCCTATCGTGTACCAGCCAGTAAATTCACCCGTAAGAAACTCGAGACCAACGAGACATTACGTGAGCTCGACGGCCTCGACACCACGATCGACTGGAAGAATACCGGTGACAACTCGTACGACGGTGAGAAACTCAAATTACTCGTCCACGACGAAAGCGGTAAATGGGAGCGTCCGACGAACATCCTCAACAACTGGAGGGTTACGAAAACGTGTTTACGATTAGGTAGTAGAGTTATAGGTAAGTGTATGATGGGTTCAACAAGTAACTCACTAGACAAAGGAGGTGATAACTTTAAAAAACTATACAATGACTCAGACGTCACTCAAAGAAATGCAAATGGACAAACTCGCTCTGGACTATATAGCCTGTTCATACCTATGGAATGGAATTACGAAGGATACATCGATTCTCATGGCCTACCTGTATTCGACACCCCAAGCAAAAAAATTAGCGGCCCGCAAGGCGAAGCAATTGAGCAAGGTGTTATAGAGTATTGGGACAATGAAGTCGCTGGATTAAAACAAGATCAAGACGCGCTAAACGAGTTTTATAGACAGTTTCCAAGAACTACTAAGCACGCATTTAGAGACGAGTCAAAAGACTCTTTATTTAATCTAACTAAGATTTATGAACAAATAGATTTTAATGAAGACTTAAAAAATTCTTTAAATATAACTCAAGGTAATTTTGCTTGGAAAAACGCTGTGCAAGATTCTGAAGTTATATTTTTACCTAATCAAAACGGTAGATTTTTTATAACATGGATTCCGTCTGTTGCCAACCAAAATGCAGTAATAACAAAAAACGGAGTTAAATATCCTTTAAACGAATCAATAGGCGCGTTTGGGTGTGATCCTTATGATATATCCGGAACAGTTGACAAAAGAGGCTCGAAAGGTTCTTTGCACGGGCTTACTAAGTTTTCAATGACAGACACACCGCCAAACCACTTTTTTTTAGAATATATAGCAAGACCTCAAACAGCTGAAATATTTTTCGAAGACGTACTTATGGCTTGTGTATTCTATGGCATGCCAATATTAGCAGAAAACAATAAACCAAGATTATTGTATCATTTTAAAAGAAGAGGTTATAGAGGCTTTTCAATGAATAGGCCTGATAGAAAAAGAAATAAATTATCTGTAACGGAAAGAGAATTAGGCGGTATACCAAATTCTAGTGAAGATATAAAACAAGCGCATGCCGCCGCTATAGAATCTTATATTGAAGATTTTGTAGGTTTAAAAGAGACTGGATATGGTGATATGTATTTTCAAAAAACTTTAGAAGATTGGTCTCAATTTAATATAAACAACAGAACTAAACATGACGCTTCTATTAGCTCAGGACTTGCTTTAATGGCATGCAATAAGCATAGATACGCACCTAGCGCCCCTATTTCTTTACAAACTGTTGATTTAGGAATTAAAAAATACAGCAACACAGGTATTAAGTCAAAAATAATAAGTTAAATGAGTATATACACTAACACTAGAAGTGCATTCCCAAGTCAAGTAGTGAGCGCGCAAGAAAAGTCTACTATAGAATACGGAAAACAAGTTGCGCAAGCTATAGAAGGAGAGTGGTTTGATCAAGGTCGAACTACAGGTAATAGGTATTTAACTAATTGGAATAATTTTAACCAATTAAGACTTTACGCTAGAGGCGAACAAAGTGTTCAAAAATATAAAGATGAATTATCTATTAACGGTGATTTGTCTTACCTTAATTTAGACTGGACACCAGTTCCTATATTATCTAAGTTTGTAGATATTGTTGTAAATGGAATTTCTCAAAAATCTTTTGAAATAAAAGCATATTCTCAAGACCCAGAGTCCATTAAAAAAAGAACAGACTACGCGTCTAAGCTGTACGAAGACATGATAGCCAAAGATTATCTGCAGAATTTACAAAATACTTTAGGCATAGACGACTATCAATCTTCTGATAAAAGTGTTGTGCCAGAAACAAATGAAGATTTAGAACTTCACATGCAGTTGTCTTACAAGCAGTCAGTTGAAATAGCTCAAGAAGAGGCTATATCAAGCGTTATGGCTACTAATAGATATAATCTTACTAGAAGAAGATTAAACATGGATTTAGCGGTTTGTGGCATTGCTGCCGTTAAAACTAATTTCAACTCAGCTAACGGCGTTACTATTGATTACGTAGATCCAGCTTATATGGTTTATTCATATACAGAAGATCCTAATTTTGAAGATATATATTACGTTGGTGAAGTAAAATCTATAACAATACCAGAGCTTAAAAAAGAATTTCCAGGTATACCAGAAGACGAATTAAAACGTATACAAAATACACCTGGAAATAAATCATATATAACTGGCTACGGTAACTATGACAATAACACAGTTCAAGTTCTTTATTTTGATTATAAAACTTACCATGATCAAGTATTTAAAATAAAAGAAACAGATCAAGGTTTAATGAAGGCTATTGAAAGAGAAGATACTTTTAATCCACCTGAAAACGACATGTTTGAAAGAGTATCAAGGTCTATAGAAGTTCTTTATAGCGGAGCTAAGGTTTTAGGAACTAATATAATGTTAAAATGGGGTTTAGCTGAAAACATGTCAAGACCCATGTCTGATACTACTAAAGTAGAAATGAACTACGCAATATGTGCACCTAGAATGTATAAAGGTCGTATAGAGTCATTAGTGGGTAGATGTACAGGTTTTGCAGACATGATTCAAATAACTCATTTAAAACTTCAACAAGTAATTTCTAGAATGGTTCCTGATGGCGTGTATTTGGACATGGACGGTTTAGCTGAAGTTGATCTTGGCAATGGAACTAATTATAATCCAGCAGAAGCTTTAAATATGTATTTTCAAACAGGTTCTGTTGTTGGTAGATCTTTGACGCAAGACGGTGAAATGAACGCCGGAAAAGTACCTATTCAAGAGTTACAAAGTGGGAGTGGTAATGCAAAAATACAAAGTCTTATTAGCACTTATCAATATTATCTACAAATGATTAGAGATGTTACGGGACTTAATGAAGCTAGAGATGGTAGTTTACCAGATAGAAACACTTTAGTAGGATTACAGAAACTAGCCGCAAACGCTTCTAACACAGCTACTAAACACATAAGCCAGTCAAGCATGTACTTGACTCTTAGAATAGCAGAAAATATTACTTTAAAAATAGCTGATGCTTTAGAGTTTCCACTTACAAGATCGTCATTGCAAAATTCTATATCTACATTTAATATTAAAACATTAGAAGAAGTAGTTAATTTAAATCTTCATGATTTTGGTATATTTTTAGAATTAGAACCAGAAGAAGAAGAACAAGCCCAGTTAGAGCAAAACATACAAGCTGCAATACAACAAGGCGGAATAGACTTGGAGGATGCTATAGATTTAAGACAAATTAGAAATCTAAAACTTGCTAATCAAATGCTTAAAATTAAACGAAAGCAAAAGCAAGCTAGAGATGTTGAAGTTCAACAATCAAACATTGCAGCTCAGGCAGACGCTCAAGCCCAGACAGCAGAGAGAACAGCAATGGCAGAAGTACAAAAACAAGAAGCTATAACCTCTACTAAAGTACAATTCGAGCAGGCTAAAAGTCAAATGGAAATACAAAGACTTGAAACAGAGAGCCAATTGGATATACAAAAGATGGAAAGAAAATTCATTTACGATAAGCAGTTAAAAGAAATGGACATGCAAATGGTAAGTGAAAAAGAAAAATTAATTGAAGATAGAAAAGACAAGCGTATAAAAATGGAAGGTACGCAACAAAGTGAAATGATTACACAAAGAAATGTAGATGGTCCTCCTATAGATTTTGAACAAGATGTTGAGGTTGACATGAACGCCTTTATGTAGTCTTTATTAATTATTTAATTATATTATATTATGTCAGAACAAACACAGGAAGCTGTAAAGCAAGAAGGTGACTTTAAGCTAAAAAAGAAAACACCTAAAAAATTTAACGAAAAAGAAAACGTCACAAAAGTAAAAATAAATCCTAAAGAACCTTTAATTGAACTAGAGCCAGACGTTAAAAAAGTAGTAATTTCAAAACAAGAAGAAGAAGATGCCATTCAAGTCGGAGAAACAGAGAAGGTATCTGTGGAAAAACCATCCGGAGATAGCACAGAGGTGGGAGAACCTGTACAAGAGTCCAACAAGACTACTGAAGGGTTTTCTCCGATCCAAGAAGTAACACAAGCCGAAGTTAAACAAGTTGAAGCTGATGTTAAAGAAGCTATAAGAGATGAAAAAGTATTAGGCAAACCATTGCCGGAGAATATTGAAAAGCTAGTTTTATTCATGGAAGAAACTGGTGGTACAATAGAAGATTACACTCGTTTAAACGCAGATTATTCTAGCGTTGACGATAAAACTCTTATAAAAGAGTATTACAAAAAAAATAAACCTTACCTAGATTCTGAAGATCTTGATCTTTTATTAGAAGATTTTGATTATGATGAAGACATGGACGAGGAAAAAGACGTAAGAAAAAAGAAACTTGCGTTTAAAGAAGAAGTTGCAAAAGCCAAAAACTTTTTAGAAGACACTAAGAGTAAATATTACGACGAGATCAAGTTGAGACCGGGCGTTACTCAAGAGCAACAAAAAGCTATGGACTTTTTCAATAGATACAACAAGCAACAAGAACAAGCTGAGCAACAGCATCAAGAGTTTAAAAATAATACAAAAAAACTTTTTAGCGATGATTTCAAAGGTTTTGATATCACGGTAGGTGAAAAGAAATATAAGTATAATATTCAAAACAAAGATAAAGTTGCAGAAAACCAGTCAAATATAACAAACCTCGTTGGGAAGTTCTTAAACGAAAATGGTGATGTTGTAGATCATGCTGGTTATCATAAAGCTATTTACGCTGCTGACAACGTAGACAGAATTGCCTCTCATTTTTATGAGCAAGGAAAAGCTGATGCTATTAAAGACGTTGTAAATAAATCAAAAAACTTAAGTGACACTAAAGCTAGAACTACTCAAGGAGATGTATTTATAGATGGATTTAAAGTTAGAGCTATTTCAGGCGCTGATGCTACAAAACTTAAAATAAAAACAAAAAAATTTAACTAATAAAAATTATTAATTATGAGTATAACTCCTCAATTTGGTAGTTTAATCCCATCTCCTAAACAAGAGATTTTAGATTCTAACTACTTACAATTTAATGGTGGTACCAATACAGGCGACAGTGATTCTTTCGCTCAACAGTATTTACCAGAAGTATACGAGCAAGAAGTAGAGCGTTATGGAAACAGAACGTTATCTGGTTTTTTACGTATGGTTGGCGCTGAAATGCCCATGACATCTGATCAAGTAATTTGGTCTGAGCAAAATAGATTGCACATTTCTTATGATGATTGTACACTACCTGGTGGCGCTGGAATCATTAGAGTTGCTCCTGCTACAGGATTTCCAGGCGTGCAAAACGTTATCTCTATAAATGACACAGTTGTTATTTTAGATACAGTAACAGGTGATGAGCAAAAAGGTATTGTAACCGCTAGTAGTGATACTACTGCTGCTGCAAACGGTGACATTACTGTTACAACTTTTGATGGAAATGGATTTGCTACATTTACTGATGGAGCTATCAAAGTGTTTGTATACGGTTCTTCTTATGGAAAAGGAACTACTATTGGAACTGGAGCTGGTAATTCAAATGTAAGAAAATCAGTAGAGCCACAATTTACACAATTTTCTAATTCACCAATTATTCTAAGAAGCCAGTACGTAGTATCTGGATCTGATATGGCGCAAATTGGATGGGTAGAAGTTGCAACAGAAGACGGCGCATCTGGTTACTTATGGTATTTAAAAGCTGAATCTGAAACTCGCTTGCGTTTTGAAGATTACTTAGAAATGTCAATGGTAGAATCAGAATACAATCAGACTGCTGGAGCAGGAGCTTATGGCGCTGCTAAACTACCAGGATCTGAAGGTTTATTTGCTGCTATCAAGTCTCGTGGTAACGTAGAGGTAGGATTTACTGCTGCTAACGGACTAGATGAGTTTGATAATATTTTGAAAAACTTAGATACTCAAGGTGCTATTGAAGAAAACATGCTTTTCTTACAAAGACAAACAGCTCTTGATTTTGATGATATGCTAGCTGCAATATCTGGTGGAAGTGCCGGTGGTACTGCATTTGGTTTATTTGAAAACTCAGAAGAAATGGCATTGAACTTAGGGTTCAGCGGTTTCAGAAGAGGATCTTACGATTTCTACAAAACTGATTGGAAATACTTAAACGATGCTTCAACTCGTGGCGCTATCGATGGAGTCAATTCTATCGAAGGTGTATTAATACCAGCTGGAACATCTACAGTATACGATCAGGTTTTAGGAACTAATATCCGTAGACCTTTCTTACATGTACGATACAGAGCTTCACAAGCTGATGATCGTCGAATGAAGTCTTGGATTACTGGTTCTGCTGGTGGTGCATTTACATCTACTCTTGATGCTATGGAAGTAAACTTCCTATCTGAAAGATGTTTAGTTGTACAAGCTGCTAACAACTTTGTATTATTCCAAGGAGTATAATTACTTCTTAAATTAAATCTTAGGGTCACAATGTGAGAGTGGCCCTAGGATTTTTTTATTAACTATTTAATTTTATTATATTATGGCTAAAAAAGCTACAGCAGAAACAACTGTTGAGGTTGCACCTCAGGAAGTGGTTACAAAAACACCACCAAAACCTACAAAACCAATGTGGGAAATTAAAGACAGAATTTATTATTTAAAAGGTAATAAATCCCCTTTAACATTAACTATACCTGGTAAGCATACTAGAAAACACTCTTTATTACATTTTGATGAAAAAACAGGTCAACAAAGAGAGTTGAGATATGCTACAAATCAAGATTCTCCTTTTGTAGATGAGCAAAAAGGAGAGTGTACAATGGGTCATATTAGGTTTAGAGATGGAACTTTAAACGTACCTAAAGAACAACAGAATTTACAAAAGTTGTTGTCTTTATATCACCCTTTAAAAAATAGAATTTATGCTGAATTTAGCGCAAAAGAAGAAGCTGTAGATCAATTAGAAATATTAGATCTTCAAATAGATGCTTTGAACGCGGCTAGAAACATAGATATAGATCAAGCAGAGGCTATATTAAGAGTTGAATTAGGATCTAAAGTAAACACCATGAGCTCAAAAGAGTTAAAAAGAGATTTACTTTTATTTGCAAGAAGCAATCCACAGTTGTTTATTAGCTTAGCTAATGATGATAATGTTCAGTTAAGAAATGTAGCTATTAGAGCGGTTGAAGCCGGTATAATTAACTTATCCAGCGATCAAAGAACATTTACATGGGCGTCAAACGGTAGAAAACTAATGAACGTGCCTTTTGATGAAAACCCTTACTCAGCATTTGCTGCTTTCTTAAAAACAGACGAAGGTGTTGAGATCTATAAATCTATAGATAAAAAACTATAAAAACAAGTGATACTATAATATAGGCGGTTTCGGCCGCCTTTTTAGTATTAAAAATATAACGCATGGCAGTAAACGTAAATACAGTATATACAACAGTCTTGTACATTTTAAACAAAGAACAAAGAGGTTATGTTACGCCTGCTGAATTTAACAGCATTGGCACGCTGGTTCAACAAGAAATATTCAATTCTTATTTTCCAGACGGAGGCCAACTAAATAGACAAGTTCAAAATAATACAGAAAATGACACTGATTATTTTAACATGTTTAGAGATTTAGAATATAAGTTATACCCTTTCAAGAAGCAATTACAATTTACGTACTTAAATGGATTTTTTTATAATAACACAGGTGAAGAGCTATATAGAATAGGTGAAGTTATAGTTAAATACACTGGCCAGCCTCAATTTGACTCCATAGCACAGTTGGTTACTAAAAAAGATTTTGAAAAAATAACAAGATCTAAATTGACAGCTCCGACTAAAAAATATCCACTATACTACATAACAAACTTTCAATCAACTAGTACTAGTGGGTTTAATTTGGGTCTTAAAATATACCCAGATTTTAATACTTCTTCTACTGTAACAGCAGATGTTATAGTAAATCCTGCTTCTATATTATGGAATTATGATGTTGGAAGTGTTGGGCAGTATCAATTTCAAAGCTTAGGCAGTACTAATTTTCAACTAGACATATCTGAACAAAATAATTTAATTATTAGAATATTAAAATATTTTGGTGTAGTAATAAATGATCCTACAATTATAGAAGTTGCGGCAAGTGAAGCTGAAGCAACTGAAGTAAATTTAAAATCTTAAAAAATGGCGTTAAATACAGAAACTAATCAGCAATATTACCAAGGGGCTCAGCCTTTTATATCTGCAGCAACTCCGCCAAATCCAAACACTCAAAGTTTTACTACAACTTTTAATACAGATTTAATTTTTGGAAGTGATGATCCTACGAACACAGACTATGCTTTAAATAATTTTAAAATATTTACAAGTACAACTGGATTGCCTGGCAGTTTTACAGAGCTAACTGGGTACAGTCTTTCTAATAACACTTTTAAAATTCCTGGTTTAGCAGCTAGCACCTATATAGTTGTTCAGTTAAAAACACTAACTGGTGGTAATTATGGTAACTCAACTACTGGGACTGGTTACGATGCTTATGGTCAAACAGTAGAAGAAAACTACGGAGGTTACGAATATATAACTTTAAATGATGCTATAGACAACTTCATGGTTGGTTACGTAGGCGATGGAAAAATACTTCAAACAGCTAAAAAATCAGATGTTTTATTTTTTGCTAAAAGATCTTTACAAGAGTTCAGCTATGACACTTTAAAAAGTATACACTCTCAAGAGCTAACGGTACCTGCGTCTTTAAGCATACCTCTTCCTCAAGACTATGTCAATTACGTGCAAGTTTCTCGCATAGACGAAATGGGTATAAAAAGAATTATATACCCAGTAAATAATCTTACCACTAATCCATATAATATACCTATTCAAGACAGTGATGGAGTTGCAACTCAAGATAATTTTGGAGCTAATTTAGAAGGTACATCTATCACAGAAGAAAGATGGGCTAAAGCTAGACTAGATCTTTTAAATTTTAATTTATTAGACAATTTTGATGACTTTGCTTACTGGTGGAACTTGTATGGTTTTGATGGTAATTTTAATACAGGTAAATTATACGGATTAGATCCTAAAACGTCACAGATAAACGGTTGGTTTAGCATTAATTATAGAGAGGGCAAAATGTCTTTTTCTAATGGTTTAGTAAATAAATTAATTGTATTAGAATACATATCAGACGGATTAGCTCACGACGGAGATAGTAAAGTACCTAAACTAGCAGAAGATGCCTTATATGCTTCTATACTTTATAATATTGTATCTACTAGAGCTAATCAAGATCCAAACACTGTAATTAGACTTCAAAGAGACAGAAGCGCTAAACTCAGAAACGCTAAAATAAGATTATCGAACATAAAACTCGATGAAATAGTTCAAGTCATGCGCGGTAAATCTAAATGGATAAAACACTAAAATTAAATGGCAGAAGTTAAGAATAGTTTTATAGCGACTAAAATGAATAA
>UEXM01002347.1_pt1 | contig 13586 bp, 15 predicted proteins | sample 1796661 | NCBI WGS metagenome assembly UEXM01 (sample SAMEA4772469, study PRJEB27181) | metagenome | reverse complement strand
TATAAAGAAAAAAAATACAACAAAAAACAATTATCTAACAAAATGCAAATAAAACATTAGATAGATATTGCGAAAGAAAGAGGACATAATCTACCCAAACAAAAAGCTAAGAAAATGGTCAATGAAAGTAAAAAGCAAGAGATATGGATTAATGATAAATACCAAGTTAATATATTAAGAGGTAAAGATTGTGACCAATATGTCCATATAAAAGAATATAAAGGTAAATGTGATTATCTTTCTATAAAGACACTTGAAAAAGAACCAATACATGATTGGCGAGATTTACAACAAATAAAAAATGAACTATGTGGCGAAGATAGAGAGGCTTTAGAAATTTATCCATCAGAACATAGATTAGTTGATACAGCAAATCAATATCATCTTTGGGTTATTCCAAAAGATGCACAAATACCATTTGGATTTACACATAGAGAAGTTTACACAAAAGAACAAGGTGGTGAATTCCAAAGGGTAGGACAAAGAGAAAAACAAAAGTAGTTTACAAAAAAAACTAGACCACTTGCGATAATTACACTATTATGGTAATAGTTTAGTTATGCCAATACCAAAACCGACTGGCTCTGAAACTGAACAAGCATTTATGAGTAGATGCATGGAAGACTCAATAATGCAAAATGAATATGACAAAGGTCAAAGAACAGCTATATGTTTAGCAAGTTACAGAGATAATACAAAGGGAGAAAATATGACCGAAGTACATACAGAAGAAGAGAATACAGAATTTAAATATTATGATAGTAATTGTGAATGGAAAATTTATGAAGATGAAGATGATGACAAAGAAGGAAAATTTTCTGGGTATGCATCAATCTTTGGTAATAAAGATTTAGGAAATGATATAGTAGAAAAAGGTGCATTTACTTCTTCATTAAGAAAAAAAGGGCCAAAACAAATTAAAATGTTATTTATGCACAAAACTGATGAACCTATTGGAGTTTTTGAAAAGATGGAAGAAGATGAAAAGGGTTTAAGGGTTGAAGGTAAGTTAGCACTAGGCACGCAAAGAGGTAAAGAAGTTTATGAACTAATGAAAATGGGTGCGATAGACGGACTATCAATAGGATATAGAGTAGATGCAAAAGGATATAACTATGATGATGATGGTAAAAAAAGAAGATTAAAGAATGTAGACTTAATGGAAATTTCGGCAGTAACCTTTCCAATGAATCCTAAAGCTAGAATTAGGAAAGTTAAAGGTGCTGAAACAACGATTCGTGACTGGGAAGACATCTTGCGAGATGCAGGATTGTCAAGAAGCGAATCAAAAATGGGTGCAAAAGCACTGACAAAGGCACTAACACAACGAGATGTTGATGATGGAATGCCAGACTTAATAAAATCAATTAACAACTTAACAAATAAAATAAAGGAGTAATTATGTCAGAGATTGACCATAATTTAGTTAAGTCAGCAATTGAGGAACAGGGTAAGGCATTTGAAGAATTCAAAGCAACCAATGACCAGAAAATAGCTGATTTAGAAAAAAAAGGTTCTACTGACCCACTTGTTGAGGAAAAGTTAGCAAAGATTGAAAAATCTTTAGATTCACAAGAAGATGTGAATCAAAAGCTAACACTTGCTATGAAGCAACAAGAACAAGTTGGCGAAAAACTTGCAATATTTGAGTCTATGTTAAAAAGACCAAATGTTGACGGTAGTGCTGAACAAGTAGAAAAAAAAATTGCTATCTTTGATAGATGGCTTAGAAAAGGAAAAGAAAACCTTTCACCAGATGAAGTTAAAGCATTAACTGTTTCTGATGATACACAAGCTGGTTTTCTTGCGCCACCAGAGTATATGAGAGAACTGTTGAAAACTTTAACAGAAATCTCTCCAGTTCGTTCACTTGCAAGAGTAAGAGCAACTTCACAAAGAAGTGTTCAAGTTCCTGTAAGAAGTGCAACATTTTCTGCACAATGGACTGGCGAAACTGGTACAAGAAGTGAAACAACTGGGTACACCACTCAACTGGAAGAAATTCCTTGCCACGAGCAGTATGCCTTAATTGACATTTCAGAACAAGAACTAGAGGATTCTGTTTTTGATTTAGAGTCAGAAATGCAACAAGAGTTCGCAACACAGTTTGCAAAAGCTGAAGGTAATGCGATGACTGTTGGTGACAAAATCAACAAACCAGAAGGATTTACAACAAATGTAGGTGGAGCAACTACTGGTGGAAGTGCCGCAGTTACTGCTGATACTTTGTTGGATTTAGTTCATTCATTAAAAACCCCATATAACCAAAATGCTACTTTAGTATTTAACAGAAGCACTTTAGCTAAGATTAGACAGCTAAAAGATTCTGCTGGTCAATATGTATTCCAACCTGGAATGATGCTTACTACTGGAACTCCAAATACTATATTAGGTTTCCCTTATGTGGAAATGCCTGATATGGCTGATGTCGGTTCAAGTGCAGTTTGTGTTGTGTTCGGAGATTTCCGTTCTGCATATATGATTGTTGATAGAGTAAATCTGTCAATACTTCGTGACCCATTCACTCAAGCTACCTCTGGTAATGTAAGATATGTTGCTAGAAAAAGAGTTGGTGGTCAAGTTGTATTAACAGAAGCATTAAGAAGTTATGTACCAAGCTAAGATAAGGAGAAAACTATGAATTTTGATTTAGCAAATAATACAGCAGTTGCCCTTTCTTACAAACCTACAGTAACATCTGCCGCCGCCAATGGAACGGGTGTAGATTTACAAGGTTATAAAAGTGCAACTTTAATAGCATTCATTGGAGCAGAAGGAGATACATTATCTGGTTCTGTTTACTTTGAAATTTCATTAGAACATTCTGATGATAACTCATCTTTTTCAGATGTTACACAATCTGATATTACTAATGGCACTATTGCCGCTGGTGGTATTTGGTTAAAGGTTGATGGTACTGGCACTGCTGGTACATCTGGTAATCCAGATTCAACTGGAACTGTAACTCAAGTGGGTTATGTTGGTGGTAAAAGATACATTAGAGGTGTAATTGCAAAAACAGGCACACACTCTACTGGAACACCAATCGGTTTAATGGTAGTTAAAGGGAGTGCTCTGCATTCATCTGATAACACTATTACTGCTCATAATGCTTAATAGATGAAGATATGAGGGGATTAATTTCCCCTCGTTCTTTTAAGGAGAAAATATGCCAGTAAAAATGATTAATAAAACAGTAGGAATTAATGACCCTTTGGGTGTAACTACAAGACTTTATGAAGTTGATGAAGTGGTTGAAGATAGTCCAGAATGGAAAAAAAAAGTGGGAGAAAAATTTGTGGAACATGGACATGCTATGTATATTGATGCAGAGGTAGTTGTACCGATGCACAAGGATTATGATTCTATACCATCAGATGTAGAGCCGAAACAATCTGTAAAAATAGAAAAGACAAAACAAAAAAAATCAAAGAAAACATTTTGGTCTAAAAAGTAGGAGTTTAAGATGTCAAGAGGACTTACATCAGATTTCTTGACACAACTTTCTGCGACTTCTCTAAAACCATTTTATGCAATAAAAGCAGAATTTCAAGAAGGTGCTATAAGGTTGTGGACTGGTTATGGTGAGATAACTATAAATTCAGAAACATACACTGGTAGTGGTACTTTTTTAAATATATCAAAAGTTGAGGAAACTTCAGAAATAAAAGCCACCTCACTCTCAATAGCACTATCGGGTCTGGACTCAAGTATTTTATCTGCGGCAATTAATGCAAATTACCAAAATAGAACTCTTACCTTATTTCTTGGTATGTTAGATACAAATTATAGTATTATTTCTGATGTATACCAATTGTTTCAAGGTAGAATGGACACAATGACAATAAATGATGCTGGTGAATCATCAAGCATACTTCTAACAGTTGAATCCAGATTAATAGACTTAGAGAAACCAAATGAAAGAAGATATACTGCAGAAGAACAAAAAACATTATTTAGCACCGACAAAGGATTAGAATTTGTAACCGATTTACAAGACAAAGAAATAAATTGGGGAACTGCATCAAGATGAGAGTTGAAAATTGGGAAAGCAAGTTAGCAGATTATATTGAGAAATGTAGAAATAAAAAATTTTCATGGGATTCAAATAATTGTGGACAATTTGTCCTAGAATGGGAAAAAACATACACAGGTAGTACAAAATTTCCAGAGTTTTATAAAAAATATAAATCTTTAAAAGAATTAAAAGAAAAATTAAAAGAATGTGGTGTTAAAAGCTGGGTAACCCTCTTTAATCAGCGATTAACAAGAATAAACACTAAACTAGCTCAAAGAGGTGATTTAGTTACTCTTAGGTCTAAAAATAGCTTTTGCATGGGTATATGTATTGGTATAAATTGTGCTTTTTTAGGGGATAACGAAATTGAATTTGTTTCAATAGACCATATTAAATATGCTTGGAGGTGGTTTTAATGTCGCAAATTGGCAAAGCATTTCAAAGAGCAACTAGTGCAGTATCAAGAGTAGTTAGTTCTGTTCCTGTAATTGGCCCAACTATTGGTAGTTTGGGAACTGCCGCATTTGGTACGATAGCTAGTGGGATTGATGCTTTAACTGGTGGTATTTTTGGATTAACTCCTCAACAAAAACTCCCAGATTTATCTTTAAATTTTGCTTCATTCGGTTCACAAGCACAGAGTCGTTTAGTTTCTTTAAAACAAGCGATAATGACAAGGCAAGTTATTTATGGAACGAGAAGAATAGCTGGTAATTTAATATATGCAGAAACAACAGGGAGTACAAATACATTTTTGCATTTAATATATGCAATAGCAGGGCATGAGATTGATAGTTTTGTTTCTTTTAAAATTAATGAAGATGATGTAACATTAGACACAGATGGATTTGTAAATGAATCCAAATATAAATCTGGCTCTGAAAAAATGATAAGAATTAAATATCATACTGGGACAGATTCACAAAGTGCTGATAGTGATTTAGTTTCTGAATCAAATAATCTATGGTCAGATGAACACAAGCTAAGTGGTATTGCTTATTTTTATGTAAGATTAAAATTTGATAGTACAGTATTTCCTAATGGCATTCCTAACATAACAACAACAGTAAGAGGTAAAAAAGTTTTAGACCCAAGGACATCAACAACAGCATACTCTTCGAATTCAGCTTTATGTTTAAGGGATTATCTAACTAACTCCAGATTTGGTTTAGGGGCAAACTCGTCAGAAATAAATGATACTTCTTTTTCAGCTGGTGCGAATAGTTGTGATGAAGATGTCACACTTGCTACTGTCATAAGTAAAACATTTAATGCCTCCTCTGATGTTTCTTCCTCTAATGAAACAATTACAATTCTAGGTCATGAGTTAGAAACTGGTTATGCTGTTACATATTCAACTGAGGGTGGTACAAATATAAGTGGCTTATCAAATAGCACAGTCTATTATGTTATTAGAGTGGATAATGATACAATCAAACTCGCAACATCATCTAGTAATGCTACCTCTGGTACTGCAATAAATATCACTGCTGGTTCAAGTGAAACACAAGCACTTAAACGACTAGTGGAAAAAAGGTATGAATGCCATGGTATTTTAGATACTGGTCAGACTCCAGCAAAAATTTTAACGGGTATGTCATCATCATGTATAGGTTTGGTGTATTATTCTGGGGGTAAATGGTCAGTAAAAGTTGGTGAGTATGTTTCTCCAACTGTAACTTTAGATGAAAATGATTTAGCAGGTCCAATTACTTTAGGCACAAGAAACTCAAGAAGAGATTCATTTAATGCGGTTAAAGGGATATTTGCTGACCCTAATGAAAACTATCAACCAACAGATTTTCCAGCTATTACATCTGATGTCTTTGAGGCAGAAGATAATTCCGAGAGAATTTTTAGAGATATTGAGCTTGCTTTTACAACATCACCATCAATGGCACAAAGAATTGCTAAAATTGTTTTATTTAGAAATAGAGAGCAAATGACATTAACTGTGCCAGTAAAATTAACAGGATTCAATGTTGAGATAGGTGACACTATACAAATTACTAATTCACGATTTGGTTTTTCTGCGAAAACATTTGAGATAGCTAATTGGAATTTTCAAACTAGTGCTGATGGAGTTTTAGTTATTGCTCTCGTTCTTAAAGAAATATCATCAGCAGTATATGATTGGAGTGCAGAGGAATCAGATATTATAAGTGGTGATACTACCTTACCAGATATATTTAGTGTTTCACCTCCAGGATTAACAGCTTCTGATGTTTTAAGGGCATTTAATCAAGAAGCTGTAACAGTTTTAATTGTTGATGTAAGCACATCAGATGCCTTTGTACAAGATTTTGAAGTAGAAGCAAAACAAACAGGAGATGATAATTATGTAAGTTTAGGTAAATCATCAACGAATAGATATGAGCTAATCAATGTAGAAGATGGTGCAACCTATGATGTAAGGGCAAGGGCAGTAACAACATTAGGTTCTAAATCTGACTTTGCGAGCACACAACATCAAGTGGTTGGTAAGACTGCACCTCCGAGTAATGTTACAAATTTCTCCGTAAATGTAATTGATGATGTGGCTCATTTAACATGGACTCCTGTACCAGATTTAGATTTATCACATTATAAAATACGACACACAGCAGAAAGAAGTAGCCCAAGATATGTTGCGGCACAAACTGTTGTAGAAAAAGTTGCAAGACCAGCACAGTCAGTCACAGTTCCAGCTATGACAGGAACATACTTTTGTAAAGCTGTAGATAAACTTGGTAATCTGTCAGAAACACCAGCATCTACACAAGTGCTAATCGGAGATGCAATATTTAATCAAGTTAATACTATTGAAACAATAACTGAAAATCCATCTTTTGCTGGTACTGTTTCTAGTGTTGTTAAAACATCAGACAACACTTTAATTCTTGATACATCTACAAACTTTGATAGTGTTGCTGGTAATTTTGATGATGCAACGGGTAATTTTGATGGTGGTGGTGGTAATGTTTCATCACAAGGTACTTATGATTTTGCAAATAAAACAGATTTAGGTGCTAAATTTAAAACACGAATAAATTATTCACTTACAGTTGATAGGGTGGAATATGTTACTTCTTTTGATGATGCTAGTGGTAATTTCGATAGTAGAGAGGGAAATTTTGATGGTGATGTAAATGCTTTTGATACAACGGATGTAGAAATGCAAATAGCTACAACAGATGATGACCCCGCAAGTGGAAGTGCAAGTTTTACTGCATTTAGACGATTTATATCTGGAGAGTATGAGGGTAGAGGATTTAAGTACAGATTAGTCTTGACCACAAGTGATTCACAAGCATCTCCGACAGTTTCAGCTTTATCAGTTAAAGTGGAAATGCTTGACAGAAGATTAGCCGAAGGTGATGTGGACAGTGGTACTGCTAGTGGTGGTAAAGCTATAACTTATGCGAAAGCATTTAAAGCACTTGAATCATTACAAATAACAGGACAGAACTTGAATAGTGGAGACACTTATGCTATAAGTAATAAATCAACAAGTGGGTTCACTGTTAAATTTTTAAATAGTAGTGGCTCTGTGGTAAATAGGACTTTTGATTATGTCGCTACTGGTTATGGAACTATAATATCTTAGGGAGAAAAAAATATGTCACAACATGATATGAATATTGCCAATCAGGGTTTCCCTGCATTTAGGTCAGATTTAAATAATGCACTCGTTGCACTAGCATCTACAAATAATGGAACATCAGCTCCATCAACATCTTTTGCTTATCAAATGTGGGTGGACACAACAACTGCAAGTGGAAATATTTTATATATAAGAAACTCTGCTAATGATGGAAATATTGAAATAGCAAGAATTAATCAATCAACTGGAAAATTTATATTCTCAGAAACTGCACAATTTGAAGATGGTAGTGCTGGTGCCCCAAGTATTTCATTTATATCAGATGCTGATACAGGGTTTTATAGACAAGGCGCAAATAGAATGGACGGAGTTGCTGGGGGAACAATCGGTTTTACTCTAAGTGATACAGGAGTAGTAGTAAATGAAAACTCAGAAAATGGAATGGATTTTAGAATTGAATCTACAAACGATGCTTCTAAATTTTTTGTAGATGCTTCAACCGACCAAATAATAGTACATAATGGAACTTCTATTTCAATAGGAGGTGTGTTAAGTGAGTATCAAATTAATGCAACTGATAATGCACAAGGAACAAGTGCTTTTACAAGATTTAGTGCAGATGCCACAGGACACTCAATAGCATTAGGTAAATCAAGGGCGGCAACTGTTGGTACATACACAGTTGTGCAAGATAATGATATATTAGGTTCTTTAGATTTTTATGGTGCTGACGGAACGGATATGGCAACTAAGGGTGCATCTATTTCAGCAAGAATTAATGGAACACCCGGTGGTAATGACTTACCAACAGAATTAGTCTTTGGAACGACGGAAGATGGTGCAAGTGCAGTAACAGAACGATTAACAATTTCAAATGCTGGTCACATTGCTACAGTTAGTGGAGAAGCATCAACTTCATCAACTCCTGTTGCTTTAACAGGACAAACAGGAAGTGTAAGTTTGAATTTTGCTACTGGAGATAATTTTCATATTACATTTGGAGCAAACAATATAACCACTCTAGCAGTAACCAATGAAACTGCTGGGCAGTCTGGGGTGCTAGTCTTTACGCAAGATGGTACTGGTGGACGGACTGTTGCCTTAAGTGCAAGTGATTTTGAAACTGCTAGTGGTGGAGGTTCACCAGCAATAACATTAAGCACAGGAGCAAATGCAGTAGATGTTGTACCATATTATGTAAGGGCATCTGGTGGAATTGTATTAGGTGCACCAATACTTGCAGTAGGATAGATGTTTAGCAAACCTTTATTTTTATCTTCTACATCTGGAACTACTGCCTATACAATAGATCAATCAATTAGATATAATAGGTCTGATTCTCCTAAGTTATCTAGAACTCCAAGTAGTGATGGAAACAGAAAAACATTTACAATTAGTGTTTGGTATAAACCAACGGATTTAGGAACTGATAGGACTATTATGGCGGCAGATACAAGTGCAAGTGGTACTAATTATGCTATGTTTAAATTAAATACAAATGATAAACTCTTTTTTTATTCTGGTACAGCTGGTGGGAGTGATATTATTTCAACTAGAGTATTTAGAGATGTTTCCGCATTTTATCATTTTATGGTAGTAGTAGATACAACTCAATCTACAGCAAGTAATAGGGTTAAGTTTTATGTAAATGGCGACTTAATAACAAGTTTAGATTCAGCATCGTATCCCTCGCAAGATGGTGATACAAATTTTAATTCAACAAGTTATCCAATGGCAGTAGGTTCATTTAATTCTTTAACAAATATATGTGCTGGTGGTTATTTAGCAGAGTTTAATTTTGTAGATGGCACAGCTTTAGACCCCAGTAGTTTTGGCGAAACAAATAGTAATGGTATTTGGATTCCTAAAGAGTATAGTGGAAGTTATGGAACTAATGGATTTTTTATAGATGGTAGAGATGCAAGTGATTTGGGTGATGACGAATCTGGAAATGGTAATGATTTAACAACAAGTGGACTTGCAGCACATGACCAAGTGGCTGACTCACCTACAAATAATTTTTGTACTATAAATTCTGTTTATGCAGATAACGCACCAGCAGGAAATGCAGGAACACTAAGTAATGGAAATTTACAATATGTTGGAAGTGGTTCATCCTTTTGTATAAAAGGTCTTACTTTTAATTTACCTAAAAGTGGTAAATGGTTTTTTGAGTATATGATAGGAGGAAATAATGATGGTTTTGGTTTTATAAAACAAGGTGAGCAAGGTTCTATAAATGCTAGTAATGGTCCAGGAAATGTAAGTGTAGCACAAGGTGGTGGCATTCAATATCAAGGTTGGAGAAATGGTGGTAATTTTACAACTAATTTTGCAGATACTAATACTGGTTCACCATTTACTGCTGGATTTATTCATCAAGTGGCTATAGATGTAGATGGTGGAAAATTTTATTACGGAGTAAAAAATACATATTATGCAACAGATGCTGGAAGTGATGGTAACCCAAGTGCTGGAACAAATGAATTATCAACATTTGCCTTTTCAACTACTGATGTTGTTTTGTTAGCTGGTAATTATTCTGGAACACAGTATTGGAACTTTGGACAAGATGGAACTTTTTCAGGTCAACAAACAGCACAAGGTAATTCAGATGCTAATGGAGTGGGTAACTTCTATTATGCAGTTCCAACAAATTATTTGGCTTTGTGTTCAAAGAATGTAGGAGGATAACATGGCAGAACCAACAGTAAAACAAGGAAACAAATATTTTGCAAATACAATTTACGAAGGCAATGGAACTGCTATAGGTTCTGGAGGTAAAACTATTACTGGGTTAGAGTTTAAACCAGATTTTACATGGATAAAAAATAGAGATGCCTCAGATAGTCATGGTTTATATGATTCATCAAGAGGTGTTACTAAACAAATAGAGTCTGACAATACTTCAGCAGAAACAACAGAGTCAGAGGGATTAACTTCTTTTACAAGTGATGGGTTTACATTAGGTAGTTTAGACCAAGTTAATACTAACAATGAAAGTTTTGTTGGGTGGAATTGGAAAGCAAATGGAGGAAGCACCACTACAAATGATGCTAGTTCAACTGGAATAGGCACGATAGATTCTGTTTATCAAGCGGATACCACTAGTGGCTTTAGCATTGTAACCTATACGGGAACGGGTAGTGCTGGAACAATTAGACATGGGTTATCTTTAGCACCAAGTTGGATAATGGTAAAAAATCTTTCTCAAGGTGATGCTTGGAAAGTATATCATCATAAGGTTTCTAGTGACCCACAAACTGATTATGTAGTATTAAATACTACTGGTGCTGTTGTAGATGATGCTACTGTTTGGAATGATACTGCCCCTACAAGTACAGTTTTTTCTATTGGAACTCACACAGATGTTAATACAAGTTCTGAGAATTATGTCGCATACTGCTGGCACGAAGTAGATGGCTTTAGTAAATTTGGAATTTTTTATGGAAATGGTAGTACAAATGGCCCATTTATTAATTTAAATTTTAAACCTCAATGGTGGCTAGCCAAAAGAACAAATAGTGCATCAGGAGGGTATTGGCAAGTTCAAGATAGTGGAAGATGGACAATAAACCCTACTAATATAAAATTAATGCCATCTAGTACTGATGCTGAATCTGGTCTTGGTCCACAAAATCTTGATTTTTTATCTAATGGAGTGAAGTATCGCACTACAGATGGTAATGCTTCTGGGTCACCTTATATTTATATGGCATTTGCTGAACATCCATTTGTAGGTGATGGAACAAATCCAGTAACAGCTAGATAAATTATGATAAATATGATATACAAAATAAGGAGAATATAAAATGTGGGCAATAGTCAAAGCAAGTGAATTAGTGCAATTGGTAGGAACTGCACAAAAAGTTACTATTAATGATTTAGCATATCCACCAACAATCTTTACTCATTGGACTGAATCTCAACGAAAAGAAATTGGAATTTATCAAGTGATTGGAGGAACACAACCAGATGAAAGATTTGAAACTGGTGGTGCAGTTTCTTATAAGGTAGATGATGATAAAGGTACAGTTACAGAAACAATAACTCTAAAAAACAAATCTATTGCAGATACATTGTGGACAGAACAAGATAAGACGGACAAAAAAATACCAGATGGTAAAGATGTAGGAGATGTAGCAAGTAAAGGATTAAAAACTATATATACAGAACAAATACAAAAACAAGCATCTGATTTATTAAAATCAACAGATTGGTTAGTAGTAAGAAAAGCTGAAGATTCTAGCAAATCTATACCAAGTGCAGTTAGTACATATAGAGCATCTGTTAGAACAGAAGCTGATAAAATAGTAAAAGCAATAAGTGATTGTGATACTCTTCGCAAATTAAAAGCATTGTTTGTTACAGAATACAATAGTGATGGTTCAGTAAAGACTATTGCAAAAATGAACTCTTTACCATCTCCTAAAGATGTTGAAGCATATATGAGGTAAATATGGCTGGATTAGAAGTTGTAACTGCGCCATCTGCACTACCAGTGGCATTGTCAGAGGCTAAAGCATTTCTTCGTGTTGATATAAGTACTGATGACACACTAATAACCACTTTAATTGAGTCAGCAAGAGATTATGCCGAAGAATACATTGGCAGAACTTTAATCAATACAACATATAAATTATCACTAGATGGTTTTGTTGAAGACCAAGTGCCGATAAAAGAAGGTATTTATACAGCACCTTATTTATCTTTTTATAAACAATATATTCCACTAGCAAGACCTCCTTTATCATCTGTCACACATATAAAAACATTTGATGACGATAATACTGAAACAACATTTGCTTCAAGTAAATATCATGTTGACAAAGCAAGAAATCCAGGAAGAGTAGTTTTAAAAGATGGTGAAACATGGCCAACAGGACTTCGGACTGCAAACGGAGTGGAGGTTACTTATGTTGCAGGATATGGTTCATCGGCTTCAGATGTGCCCTCAGCAATTAAAGTGGGTATACGAGAACATGTAACCTATTTATATGAACACAGAGGTGAAGTAGAAGCAAACCTTAAAAACTTCCCACTAATAGCAAAGCAATTATATCAACCTTACAGAGTTCTTAGTTTTACCAATAATCCATTTTCTAATTCTGGAGGTTACTAATGCCTGTTGGCAAAATGCGTCATCGCATTAATATCCAAACTATTTCAAGGACAGCGGACGGAATGGGTGGAAACTCGCATTCATTTACCACAACTATATCCGTATGGGGTATGGTAGAAGGATTGGTCGGTAATGAGAGAGTTGAGGGTGGGCAGATTGAGTCAAGGCAAAGATATAAATTTACATTAAGATATAATTCGAGTTTAACAGTTGATGATAGATTGAATTATGATTCAAAAGATTTTAGAATATTATCTATACAAAAAAAGTATGACATTGACAAATATCAAGTTGTCATAGCTGAAGAAGGGGTGGCAACATAATGGGTGTTAAAGTTGATGTCAAATCTTTAAATCCAAGGGGTTATAAAAATTATACAATATCTTTAAAAAAAATTATTAAAGATAAATTAGGTATAGCTGGTAATCTAGTAAAAAATACAGCCATAACATCTATACAATCTGGGGCGAAAAGTGGCAGAAGGTATGGGAAACACACAGCATCAGCTCCAGGACAACCACCAGCTACTGATACTGGAGTTTTACAGACTAACATTGTTTTAAATATGGAATCTACAGGATTAGTTGCAAATGTAGAATCAAGAGCAAAATATTCAATTTTTTTAGAGTTTGGCACTAGTAAAATGAAAGCACGACCATTTATGATGCCAGCTTTTGAAGAAAATAAACCAAAAATTCGTAGAATGTTTGCCTCAGTAAAAGGGAAAGCAAAATGAGTTTACATTCAAAACAGACACAAATTTCAATATTTAACATTCTTAATAACGATTCAACATTAGATGGGTTAGTTGGAAATAATCGTATTTATGATGAAGTGCCTCAAGGGTCATCATATCCATACAT
>UEXM01002346.1_pt1 | contig 13586 bp, 6 predicted proteins | sample 1796661 | NCBI WGS metagenome assembly UEXM01 (sample SAMEA4772469, study PRJEB27181) | metagenome | reverse complement strand
GCATCAAGACTAATAGTGACTAAACCTGTACGTTGGTCAACAGTAAACGTCTCACCAACCTTGAACTTACCGTTGTGGTCAGTACTGGATTGGAAAACCTTACCGTTGTTTAGGTTCTTGACTTGGTTAGCTTCAACAGCAACACCACCATTCTCAGGAGCTGCTCTGTAGTCAGTACCAGCACCAACGTATTCAAACGTATGACCACCAGTAGAGATATACGACCTGTTATGGAAGCTAGCTACATCACCAATACTGAGACCTGAAATAAGTCCTAGGTTTGTACCTAAGGCAGCAGGGTCAGGATTTTCAATAGTTACATCCCAGCCACTACCGTTTGCAACAGCAGATCGAATTGGATATGTATTAGAACCAATGACAACAAGCATGTTGTCTTGTGGACGTGTAGCAGAGCCATACCATCCAGCACCAGCAGTCTGTGCACCAACAGTAAATACCGTTGCACCAGTAGCTGCAGTAGCACTTACAGCAGCAGTAAAGTTAGCTGTAGGTGATTTACCGTCAGCAATCAATCCAAACCGACCGTAGTCAGTCGTACAGTTACTGAGGTTTAGTTGACCACCATTCAGTGCTTTAGCGTGGTAATGACAGAACGTACCGAAGAACGATACAAGCTGTGCATAACCATTGTTAGTACAGAGAATACCTGGACCATCCAATGCAATCTGAGTGAACGAATCCACAACCATTGAACGCAATGGTGACGAACTAGACACTGCAGAACCATCAACCAATAGACCACCGCCAGTAGGACCTGAAGTCAAGTCACCACCAAAGCCGCCTTGGTTTACGTTGTTGGGATCAAAGAACCCACCAAGTGAGTTGTCAGCATTGTACTCAGCTTGTGTGTGGTTATAGATACCACTATCAGCAAAGTTCGTACAGTTCTGAACATAAGGAGACTTATAGATAACAGAATTAGGATAGAACTCAACTACAAAAGCTTGGTTTGTAGGGAGACCATATGTGCTGTCGTTATCTGTAGAATGACCACCACGTGTACCACTAGCCTTCAGACCACCAAACGAAAAGTTTGCAATTTGTGTGCCGCTGTTTACACGGAACAAAGAGTTCAGTTCAGTAGCAGGTGTGGGGTGTACAAAGCAACTACGTAGTGACTGTCCAATAATGGACAAGTTGTTGACAGTGATGTCAATAGGAGCTGTCTCACGATAGATACCAGGAGCAACAAGAACGATGTCACCTGCACTAGCACTAGCTACAGCAGCTTTAATGGTCTTCATCGAATCAATGATCCGGTGACCATCATTCGTATCTACACCGTTAGCCTGGTCAACCCAGATAACAGTTGGTTGTGTGACGAACGTACCACCAGATGAGATACCAAGCCAGTTACTACCACTCCATACAGACAGTGTTTGATCATTAGCGTGGTCATACCACAGCTTGCCTGTAGCAAAGTCAGTACCACTAGGCGTACCACTTTGGTAGATCGTGTCGTGACGTTTGTTTAGTGCAGCAAAAGTTGCAACTTCAGTATCAGTACCTGCGGCATTTGGTGCTGCGTTTTGTTCTGTACTCGTTACAATGTCGTCTGCTTTAATCTTTGCAAGATCAACAGTACCATCGTTAATTGCTAAAGCTACTTCACCATCAGCAGACCTTGTAAGGTCAATAGGTGTTGTAGAAGTAATCTTAACTACACCTTGCTGAGTAGCTGTGGATTTATCTACACCAACTTCTACCTCACCATCGGCTGTATAGGTAACATTTACTGCTTCATTAGCAGCTTGCGTTACCTTGACTACACCCTGCTGTGATGCAGTGGATTTATCAACACCAATGGTTGCTGTTCCGCTGCTATATGCAACGTTTACTGCTTCGTTAGAAGCCTGTGCGATGATTACTGAACCCTTTTGACTTGGTGATGAGTCAGAGATAGAGATAACCATCTCATCGCCAGAGTTACTGCCTGACTGTGTTTTAGTCAGCGCAATACCCTGTGCTGTGTCACCAGTAATATCAGAAGCAATTACATTGCCTAGTTGCTTACGGTTGACAGCATCAGTATCAAGAATACCATCAGCTACTTCTGTAATCTTATTGCTTTTTACATTAAGGTCTGCCCATACTTCTGGAGCAAACTTATCTACCTTTAGGTCTCTGAACTCTTGGTCAACCCTTAGAGATTGCAAGAAGTTTTTATCTAGGTCTTCTCCACGAATGGAGCTGCCTGGATTGAAGTTTGGTACTTTAGATGCATTAAAATCAGTGCGTCTAAAGATTAATACATTACCTGTTCCTGTAGGGGGAGCAGTATTAAAGGTAATGGTTGAACCGGAAATAGAGTAGCTGCTATTTAAGTCAAAGTTACCTGTGCTGGAGTTGAATAGATAGACTACAACGTCGTCATCTTCAAACTTGGTAAATGAAAAAGTAAATTGAGTCGTACTTCCATTCCCGTCATAGCGTACATATGCCGCTGTAGGAGTTTCAATAGTCATTTTTAATAGTTATTGTATTTTTGAAGTTGACGCAGTTGCTTTACATCTCCACGACGTGCTGCTGTAGCTTTAAGATCAGCCGCATATTGTTGATTGTTGATTTCATTTTTCATCTCTTCATCAAGGCTATCAATTGCATATCTAATTGATACACGTAAAGCTTGATGTAATTCATAATGAACGTTGTCCCAATCGCCTACATCTAATGCTGCCTCTGCCTGTCTACCTTCTTTGTATGACCTTCTAAATTCTTTTCCATCTTTCCCATTCATTACTGCTTGGATAGCTTTTTTGTATTCACCTTGTTCTCCCATCTTCTGTGCAATTGCCGATTTCTGTTCTTCTGTTAAATCAACACCCTTACCATTTGTGCTTAGGGTTGGCCTACCATCAAACTCAATATCAATCAAGAATTGCTTTTCTGGTGAGATAGAATCACTGACCTTCCAAGGAGTAAAAGTGTTCCATACACGTGTCCAGTTACTTGGAACTCCAACTAATCCACCATCAATATAGTCATACTTGTTAGCTAAGCCTTCCTTACTAATTGGGTTTCGGTTAGCAATAAGTGATGTGATTTCTTGCTCAACTTCTTTTAGTTGTGGTGTCATTAGTCTTGACAAGTCATTTCTAAGACCACTCAACGGTGCAAGACCACTACCAAATGAAGCGCCCCATCGAGCTAATGCCGCAGGGTTGCCTGCAAAGACATCATTCATTGGTTCTAAACCTGCCATTAATGACTTACTTGTCACGCTTGCAGATAAAATGAAGCCCATTTTGTTCATTAGGTCTTGACCATCTCTCGGTGTCAATGTCCCATCAACCAAGTTATCCATAACATCTGCTGTTAGTGCTATCCAATCACTGACTGGACCTAAGTCTGCATAGCTATACCACCGACCATCGAGACCTTTGTAAGATTTTGGTTGCCAATTTGCATCTCTACGTACACGTTGTGTCTCTTTATCAAAGTGACCGTTACCATGCAACCTGTCAGCCATAAACATGCCGCCAGCAGTAAACACGGATAGTGCACCAATAGCTTTCCGTCCTTTCATTTCTGCAGCGATGTTGTTGTACAACACTTCAATGTTTGAACTGTCGTAGGGAATCCCCCGCTTAGTCAATAAATCTTCTACATCTTTCAATGGCATCTCTTCAAACTTACGGCTGAATTGATGAACAGCGTTCTGGAATTTACTTGCAGGTAATAGACCCAGTGGGTTATGAGAACCAGCAAATAGAGCCATGTTCATAGATGTCCTTGGGAACATCATGAATGGTTTAAATGCAGGTGCATCACGTAAGAGTTCGCTTAATGCTTCCGATGCATTGTTATCCAAGTTCATAGCAATCTCACGACTAGCATGTTCAACTGCTTTGTCTGTGATCATTCCATTCTTATCAAACATTTGGTTATATGTTTGCTTGGCAATGTCATCCATCATGTCTGCATCCAATGCTCCGTTAGACGCATTGATCATGTCGTATGCTCTACCACGTGCTTCGACACTGCCAATTACTGAACGTGTGAAGCCATCAAAAGCAGTCATTGCATTAGGACCAAACCTTAACCAGGGGTGTTCTGATAATGCGTTTAGTTCTTCAATGTGTCCGACAATTGCTGCAGGACCAAGTTCTCCCATTTCTTCAGCAGCATCTGCATGAGCATTGAGAATCTCCATTTGTTGTGAGTTCTTTCTTGCAATGTCATCACGCATTACGTAGCCAACACTTGAAGGATCTTTTGAAGCACGTTTAAATACTTCATTCATGTGGCTATATGCACTGGTAAATGTATCTACAAATGCACCGTATTGGTATAGACCGCGACGTATTGTCTTCTTATCTCCGTTAATAGCAGCACCTACAAAGGTTGCTATGGGACGTTCAATCATAATTGCTGCGTTACTAGCGCCAGCTTTGATTGGAGTGACTAGGGAAGACAGTACAGAGTTATAGATGTTTGCCCATACACCTTGTGTCCAAGCACTAGGCATGTCAGAACGTGCATCGAAAAATGCTTTACTCAACATTCCAGTACTGTTACGTACATATTCATTCAACTTTGTCATGCTATTAATGTTTCCGTCAGTTACCTCATAGGCCAACATTAACGGTCCTAGCATTTGTGGACGTTCCTTTTGTATGTTCCGTAAGGTTTCAATAGTCTGCTTAGCTTCTGCTGCCTTTTCCCGTAACGCTGCTGGTACTTCATCCATCTCAGCTTCAGCCAACAAGCTCATTTGCTTGAACTTATCTTTAGTCCAATTCTTTGTCCTGTTCCATATGTTTGTCATGTTTAGTGCACGACCACGTACATATGATGTCTGAGCCTTCGCTGTCATCAAGAATTCAATACGGTCAAGAATCTCTTCTTGTGCACGTACCATTGCTCTAGAGCCATCTACTAGACGTGCTCCTTCTGCCATGTCTGATACTTGACCAGCTAATGATGTGCTGGCATACATGTACGCCTTTGCTTGGTCTAGCGTTGCATATTCCTTTAAGTACTTATTGATAGATTTAAAGGCTGCGTTATAACCCTCACTTGTGAGAATTGTTGCCCCTGTTTCTGCATCTACTTGACTTAATGGTTCAAAGAATCGCTTCATTGAAGCAACATCCATATTCATTAATGCAGCAGTATGTCTATCTCCAACTTCACTAATCTCAGCAAAGCTTAGATAACGTCCATTACTTGTTTTGTATCCATAAGGACCTACATCAGAAAGCTGTTGCCCTAGACCTTTGATAAGTACCATGGCACCTTCATCGTTGTCTGCTGCAAACTGCAAAGCACCTTCAGTAAAGACACTACCAACACGTCCGTAGACAGTATCGATGTTTCCTTCAATACGTACAAGGTCAACTGATGCAGCTAATACACCGCCATCATCTGCTGTACGCATACCCATCTCTACATCATCGTAAAGATCGTGATAACCAAAGATTGGCTTTTCATCTAGGTCAACTGATTTAGATACTCCGTAGTCACCAAGCTCTTGTAGCTCTTCAATACGTTTTTCTGCAGCAGCAACAATCTCATCTTCTGGTGTTTTGATTTTTGCCTTGTTGGCATTAAGTCTGTCAGTGACTGCTTTAGCTTGTTCGTTTTCTGGAATCCAGCTTGTAGCAGCTTGAACTCCACGTTTATCTAAGATCAGCTTTGCACCTGCAACTAACAAGTCAGCACCAAGAGAAAGGAGGACTCCTTCCTTCATGTTCTTCTGACGTTTGATTTCTGGACTATCAGAATCAAGTGCAGCAAAGTCATCAGATACCCAGCCCCATGTTTGTGGCCAAGCTTTCTTCATCTCACCTAGTGCGTTGAGATCATCCGAGTTGACTGGAGCTACATAGTCAACGGCTGCACCAGTACCAGCAGCCAGACCTGTTTCTGCAAATTTCTTAAATGCAATGTCATTACCTAGTTTTCCTAGTCGTCCTAGGTTTGCACCTCTAGCCGCTTGGAATGCTTTCGCACCTTGACTTGCATAGCCACCTAGTACAACAGAAGGGATGACTACTGACGATAGGTCTCGTACAACCTGCGCTTCTTTAGATTCAAATTTAGTTAGTGTAGGAATCTGAGGGACATCTAGATCTCTCATGATTGTCTTACCTAACATATTCAAAGAACCAACTGCAAAGTCAGCTACGCCTGCACCTGGAGCTGTCGTAAATTCAGCTACTCCCCTTGGTAGGAAACCATACTTTTCTGGCTTACCTTCCTCAGCTTGTTGCTCAGGTTTTTCTAATTTTTGTTCTTGTTGTGGTGGGGTTTTGTTTTCAGGAGATGGGTTTGAAGTTACACCTGTAGATTGATCAGCTTGTGCAGATTGGATTTCATCATACATATCGTCATTCATTGACTGTATGGATTCCATTGCGTCGGCTCTATTTTCCTCTACATCTGTAATTTCATTTTCATTCATCTCGTCGATTGGACTTTTGTTCATAAACCATACCTTTTAATGGCTGCTTCTCGATGTGGTCCCATTTTTGCTACTCCACTGATAGCAGATGTTCCATTACTGTCTTGAGCATTTCTATTTGCACCAGGGTTTCCAGCAATTACTGTGGTGTAAAGATCTTCTAGTGAAGCTCCCTGTGTTGACATACCTGCCTTGGCAAATCTGTCCTTAAAGTAATTTAAAACTGGTCCACGTAATTGTTCTTCAAAGGTCATGCCTGGAGTAACACCGTAGGCTTCTCTTTCAGGGCCACCAAATTGAATTAAACCTCTATAATTGTCACCCTCTCCGCCTACTTGTTCAGGTTCATACGTACCTCCAGTTTCAAAACCAATAATAGTTGCGAGGTCAATTGGATCTACTCCTAACTCTGCTGCTACTTCTTGCAATGCAGTTGTATCTGTTTCTGGTACTTGACTACCGCCATATACTGACCTGACGGGTAAACCTCTTGTTTGTGTTAGGGCAGCAAAAGCTCGTTTTACTGTATTAACAGTACCAGCATTTGTAATTGCTTGGGCATGTTCACCAGTAAAGATGTCTTGCGCTACTTCATAAATTGGGGGTAGATCCATTTTAATTCCTTGCTTCTCAGCTAAATCTCTAATAAGTAATCTTGGATGTGCAGCACCTGCTAATTGAGCTAGTAACATGTCAGCAGAGGTAAAACTATTTCCACCTGCTTCCATCATGTTCACCTTGGATTGCAATTCATTTTGTGAATAAAACAAACCAGGACTTTCTAAAGCACTCTTTGCACCTACAGCATTGATTGTATCTTTGATAGTGTTGAACTTTGCATTTCTCCTTTTCGTAGCCTCTAATGACTCACCAGGATTAGTTATAAATTCAAGATAACCATTTGCATTTCTAAATCCTTCCTTCTTGAGATCACGTAAAAATTGTTCTTCTACTTTTCTACGAGCATCGTCAGGAGTCATTGCAGGATTTCTTTTCAGCTCAGAAAGATATTGACTTTTAATTTTATCAATCATCGGATGTACCGAGTAATGCCGTTCACCGTGGATAGATGCTCTCAGCCCACCCTTCACCATTGTTTCCAATGTTTTTAAATTAACCTTGTGTAGTGCATTATCAGCCGCATAATTAGGACTATTATTCAGCAATCCTTGCACTGTTTGTTTAATGCTTGGTGACAAGAAATGCAATTCTTTCTTATCAAATGTTCCTAATGCAATACGTTCCCTAATATCTTTTAATTGCTCCTTGCTTTCTACTACCTCAGTTGATTTATTTTCTCTCCATTTTTTTATTGTTTCACTCCTGAAACCATTCGCTTCAAAGAATTTATCGTCAGCTTGTTCTAAGAATGAATCGCTTAATGTACCATCCCCACCATTCTGTAAGTCTTCATACGCAGATTGCTCTAGAAAGGATTGATTCTGAATCTCAGCATTCCTTTTAGCTTTTACATAGTTATCAAACTTACTTGACTCAGCAGATAGTCTTGCCTTTTTAATTGCAGGTAAATATAGAGCAAACTGTTCAGATACTGATGTGTCTTTTCCATTCTTTTTAAACGTCCTACTAAGGTCAGTTAAGGAATCAAACTCTTCATCTGAAATCTCTTGTCCCTGAGCCAATGTAAGCAAAATTCCAGCTACCTGTTTTGTGCTAGCTCTTCCTGACTGTATTTCTTGAATTACTACGTCTGTTAATTTTTCACCGCTACCCCTAGCTGCAATAGCAATTGACTGACCAACCTGCTCCAGTCGTTCTGCTTTCTGTTTCCTTACATTTTCTGTGTTCCAGGAGTTTGCTGTTTGACGTAGAAGAGTTGTTAAAGGTTTATCTGCGTGTCTTGCATATGCACCAGCAGTAATATCTTTCATGTCATTTAAGATATACTCGGCTTTGAACTTCTTTAGCCACGCTGCCATATCACTACCTTTGGTAATGCTATCGAAGGACAGTTCGTTGCCTTCTTCATCCGTTATAGTTAGATCTTCTTTTCTTTCTTCTAATTTGAAAGCAGCATTCTCTACAACTTCATTGATTTCGTATTTTCTTTGTGCTGCTCTGTAGTATGGATCCCTTTGCCGTAGTTCTTCGACTGGCAATGACTCTGGACCATCTTCCTTTTCTAAGTCATTGGCAACTTTGTTGATTAATTTAGAGTCACTTTCAATTTGACTTTCTTGTTCTTCAAGCTGTTGTTCTTCAGTACTCTTTTCTGTCCTGACTGCATTGTCTAATTTGACTTGGGCATCAGCTAGGTCCATTTTAATTTTGTGACCTACACCTGCTAACTTTCCAATACCTTCGCTGAATGGTGCCAGTGCATTAAAAATGTCAGATACACTTTCTTTGTTCTGATCATTCTTTACTTTTGTGACTGCTTCTTTGATGTTTTGTTTTGAAATAGATCCAACTTGATTTTGTTGAAGCTGAGCATTTCTGTCGTATTGAGCATCAACGTCTGGTGCTCTTAGATAATTAAATGAGTTTGTCATGCTGTTGGTGTTGGCTTCTTAAACATGTTTGCTAATCCCTCTGGATCTAATTCACCTACTGTTGAGATTCCACTTGCTGCTGCTCCAGCTAATCCACCAGCAAGTTTTAAGTAATCACCGAAACCTTTACTCTTGTAGGACAGTGGTGTGTAGCCTTTTTGATATGCCTGGAAAATTGGTTCACTACCGACAGCAGCTTTCTCTTTTGCTTTGGCATTTTGAACACCTCTGCCTCTGACATAGCCAGCCGAAATTGCTTGTTCTTGTAGTGCACGTTGCTGCTGATTCATAGCAGCTTGACCTCTGCCAAACTGAGCCATAGCAGCTCTGTCTTTCACGTTTGTACGTCCGCTACGACCGCCACTCATACCTCTAGCCATTGCAATATACTTCTCTTGATTATTCATCATGAATTGATCAATCCTTGAATCAATCTTTGACTGTGTATCTGCTCGTGCTTGGCTTGCTGCAGTATCGATATTTAATAAGTTCTCATCTAATTGAGCACTTTTGTTTTGGAATCGTGAGCCAATAGTCAGATTCTGAAATCTCTTCTGTTGATTCTCTGCATCAATCTGTGCAACTCTTGCAACGTTTTGACGATGGATTTCCTCATTCTGACTGTTGTCAAAGAATCCACCTAATGCAGATGCAACTCCAGAAAATGCTTGTGCACCACCTGCAATTGCTGCTAATGGGAGTACCATCTCTTAAATAAAATAAAGGGTAATTTGTTAGGTCCAAACTCAACTTCTTCTACAAAGTCAAAGCCTAGATGTTTCAACAAACGCAGATGTACTACATTTCGTTTGTCAATATAATTCCACAGAATGCTTTCTTGTCTACTGTCTATAAAGCGTTTAGCCTGTCTAGCAAATAGAACTGGAAAGTCATGGATAGCTGGTGTACAAAGCATCCATATAGCTCCGTTATCACCTATCCCGGCTAGTCCGGCAGTCCTGCCGTCAGGGACTGTGAAATATATGCAGAAGCCCTTCTGAGCTTCTTCTGGTATTGCTGTGATTGGATCTACTCCATACCCTTCAATCACTTCTCTACGGTCTTCTGGACGTAGATTAGAGGCCACCTCTATGGCAGCCTCTTTAGTTATTAAGTGTATGTATTTAGACCCGCTTATAAAATCTGTTGTTGTAGTCTCCTTCCCATGACATTGATTGTAGTGTTGCTGGGGAGGGGTGGGTTGAGGTAAGCGTGACATTTACATTATGGTTTCTTTCATAAATAGGGATGGTCTGTGTACGTCCCTCTTTGAATGGCAAACGGTTAGCATTATATCCATCTAAAATTGATGACTCATGTGTGTCCACATAATCATCCTTACCTACTCTTTCAAGTTTGGTGATGAACTGACCTACGTCGCCAAAGTTTAATTTTATACGTTGTACGATTAACGAGCTAGTTGTGTCTGTGACGATCTTATTTGACTTTGCAGATGTTACAAATATCGTTGGTAGTTCTACTTTCATTTCAAACTGCTCTCCAACAAGTATGTCATTAGAAGACCAGTCACCAGTTAATGTGACAGAAGAACCACCATTGTTACTACCTGATGATACAAGCTGGTACCTCCCTCTATTATCATTATCACCAATCACCATTGCTGCTACATCTACGGATTGGTTATAGACGCTTGGTAACGTAAATGTTGTTGTATCTGTACTGGATGAATAGCTTAGTGATCCTGACGATACAGTTTGATAGTGGTCTAAGTGAAGGTTAAACTTATCTCCATAGGAAGACGCCTCGGGTGTGTTGTCTACATCTACAAGATTCAGCCTGACGAAGGATTGATCACTAAAGATAATGTATAGTTCATCGCCTTGTATAAAGAAATGATAGATATTCCTTGCAAAGGTCCATTTAAACCATGCTCCTTGCAATCTCTTTCCGCTTACATTGTAGTACCTAAAGCCAAATATTTCTTTAGTATTAATTTTACCCATGAGAATATAAGCATTCTCTCTGGAGTTACTAAAGATATCTAAGTCTTTCCGCAGCAGTCTAGATACTACTTTACTTTGATCTAGTACTTCAGGCTCAGTTTCCCTACGGATGTTGAGCATTTCAAATAGCTTACTATTCCTACCAGCATTATCTACAAAAGCTACACTCGTTCCAAGTGATATTGGTGCGATGCTGGGGTTGTAATTGAAGGTTGATAGTGTATAAATCTTTGCTGTTTCAGGATTTAAAATATCACTATCCGTTGTAAGTAAGTATTGTGCATTACTACTGAAAATTACTAGACCAGCGTTTGTCTCAATACCATCTTTCAGTGGTGCTGGATTATCTGCACTTGCTCTGATATCAATTCTATCAGTACCTGAGAATGTAAGTGCTGTTCTATTCCAGAAGTTCCCGATATTATCTGGTGATGACATAATTACATTAGTACCACTCAGAGCTACAAGTCGATCTCTATGTAGTAAAAGCTTCTCAATTTTTTTGCCAACAAATGAAGGGGCTTTATTTGTTTCGGTATCTCCTACGTCACGTATGGTCCAAGCCGAGTCGCCATTAGGTTTTAGGTATCCGCCTAATGTAAAGTTAGTTCCTGATGTATGTGTCAACACAACAGGCATTGTGCTTGTATTAAAACTTGTTTGAATTCCTGGTTTAGCACATTCAGTCCAGACTCCATTACCATCTAGTCCGTCATTACCTTCAAATTTTAAGTAATGATCGTCTTCTGTTAGCTGTCCTGAGTTTGTAACTTTAACAATGTAGCCATGCCTACATGTTGTAGGAAGTGATGTCACATCGTTTACTTCGTCCGCTACTATATTAAATAAATCTGCTTCAAGTGCTTCTATTTGAAATGGATTGCTTGATGTAATCCATAGTCCATTACCAATTACTTTGCAGTCTATGTTTGATAATGCATTAATTTCTTTTACTAATGAATTTAATATACCTGTTACTGAGACACCTGTTTCTGCTTCAAGGTCTGTAGGTACTGGTCGTATCCTACCTAAATTCCTTCTATATGATCCTTGGGTTTCTGCAGTAATTTTAACTTGAATAGTTTGAGCAGCGGCACTTGACCCTGTTCCTTCCATCGCAAAGCTAAAAGTACTACCTAGCTGTGAACTTTCATAAGAACCACCGTGCAGTAAATCAATTCTACCTGTGTACTGACAGTTATAATTAGCATTTGTGGCTGGGTTGGTTTGATACCCACTTACATATGGCTGACCAGTAGCTGTTACTCGTACAGCAATACCTCTTGAAGGATGGATGTGAACCTTTGATCCAGTATGTGGACAGGATTCGTCACTTGTCGGAAAAGATAGTGGTAGTAACTCAACAGTAGAGGCTGTAAATTCATCTTCATATGATGCACTACTGTTAAAAAGATTTAAAGCATATGACCTTCTAGGAGATACAGTTTTCAGCTCTACATATACTGCATACCCACCGCTGTCTTTCTGACTGACTGGTGCTGTTACTGAACCTAACTGAACAACTTTATCCCTGTTGACTAGGAATGTTTTGTCCTCAACAGTTACTGCTTGTATGTCTGCCTTGTTTGTATGTGTAAGGTATGCATTAGCTGTGCCTGATATTGTTCCCTGCACACCGTCACTGCATCGCCAGCAATGTAAGTTACCTGTTCCTTGAACTACATTGCCAACCCATGACTCAAGATCTGTATCTTGAAATGTAAACCAACTACCAGTACCAAATGTATTTGATAGTGATGTTATATATTGTGTTCCTGGTCTTTTAGTCAGGCCGTCAGTAATGTCTGGTACAACGTTCACTGCATCCCTAACCTGCCCAGGTAGCTTCTGCTCATCAGGTTGCTCAGAAATACCTAATGCATAGTTTGGAATAGTCTGTGTAATTGTTGCCATTAGCGCCTCAGTGCACGGAAAGGTTGATAGGTTTGATATTGGGTGTTTGATTCAAAGCCAAGGAAGTTATGATCACCTTGGTTGCATTCGTATTCAATACATGCAGCACGTGCCATAGCCTCTTGCTGACCAAGTAGCTGCACTAGCTGTGCGTTGGTTACCAGTTGAGTTGCTGCACGTGTAGCTGACTTGTATGTGATGTATCGCTGGTAGACAGAAGGCAAGTCTTCAAAGTCATACACCCTTACGATGTCTGCTTTGATTGCATTCTTGAATACATATGTCTTATGTACTTTGTCGTATAGCTTTCCTTCACGTCTTACTACATCTGTAGTTCTGTCAAATTGATTGTCTGTTACGTCAATACGTAGTGCATCGGCAGGGAATGTAATAAACCCTGTACCTGTCTCAGGTGTTAAGACTACGTTGTTTTCAATGTTAAATACCCAGCCTTCATTCAATACATCAATGCGTGATTCTCTTAGGATGTTATAGATGAATGAAATCTCGGGGTTTGAATAGTCAAGAGTGTTGACTGGTGATTGACCGATGCTCCCCAAGATTGAGTTCACTGCGGATAGTTCGGTATCGGTGCCAATAGTTGAGGACATATAAGTAAAAAAAAGGGACCCCGAAGGATCCCCATGAAGTGTATAAAAATCAGAATGTAGAAGGAGCTGAAGCACCGACATACAGCTCAACGGCTGCAGCAGGGTTCAGGTAGTCAGCACCCATAGCCAAGCGGCCAAGGATAACGTCGCCCTGATA
>UEXM01002345.1_pt1 | contig 13587 bp, 9 predicted proteins | sample 1796661 | NCBI WGS metagenome assembly UEXM01 (sample SAMEA4772469, study PRJEB27181) | metagenome | reverse complement strand
CAGGTACAGGAAATCTGTATATAGATGCAACAAGTTCAATTATATTTAGGGATTATGGCTCTGCTGAAGAAATGGCTAAATTTATTAATGATGGAGCAGTAGAGCTATATCACAACAACGCTAAAAAGTTTGAAACTACCTCATCAGGTATATCTGTTACAGGTGAAGTAGCCGCTACTAGTTTAGATATATCTGGAGATGTAGATGTAGACGGAACTTTAGAAGCTGATGCTATAACAGTAAATGGTGCTACTCTAGCCGAAACTATATCTGATACAGTGGGTGCTATGGTTACAAGTAATACTGAAAGTGGTATTACAGTAGCTTATCAAGATGCGGACAATACTTTAGACTTTACTATTGGAACACTTAACCAAGATACTACAGGTACAGCAGCTACAGTAACAGGAGCAGCTCAATCAGCTATAACAAGTTTAGGTACTTTAACTACTCTTACAGTAGACGACATAACTATTAACGGTTCTGTTATTTCTGATGGAGGTGCTTTAGATATAACTAGTGGGGCAGACATGCTACTAGACTCTGAAGGTGATATTATTTTTGATGCAAATGGTGCTAATTTTAAATTTAAAGATGATAATACGGCTATATTTGAACTTAATAATTCTTCTAGCGACCTAGAAATATTTGTAAATACTGCAGACAAAGATATTAAATTTGGGGGCAACGATGGTGGTTCTACAATAACGGCTATGACTCTTGATATGTCAAATCATGGACAAGCTATAGTAGAGAAGTCAGCAAGAATCAAACAAGTAGCTATTACTTCTTCTAGTAACGCAGTAGCATGGGATGCCTCCGCAGCAGCAAACGCTTATCATGTTACAACAGAAAACACAACATTCTCTGCACCAAGTAATGCAGTTGAAGGAGCAATCATACAAGTAGAACTAGCACAGGGCGGAACAGCAAGAACAATAGCGTGGAATACAGTCTTTGAATTTGCGGCAAGTACAGCACCAACTGTAACTGCAACAGCAAACAAAACAGATATTTTCACATTTAGATATAATGGTAGCGTCTGGCAAGAGATCGGACGAGTACAAAACTTAGCGCAGACATAATATGGAATGGTTAGCAACAGCAGCAAATCGAGGATCAGTAGTTACAGGACCTTATGAGATTGATAATTCTTTGAAGTTAGAAGATGATAATACTGAAAACTTATATCGTAATTTAAACGCTAGTACAAGCACTACAAAATTTACAGTTTCAATGTGGTTTAAAAAGACTGAGTTTGGTGCTACACAGCTTTTATATCATAGAGGAGTTGCAGGAAACGAAGGTGTTTTTTTAAGAACATCAACAGAATCAAATGATGCTTTACAAGTAGATATTGGTGCAAGTGGTACTAATAGTAGAAGTTATACAACAGCAAAATTAAGAGATCCTTCAGCTTGGTATCATGTAGTTCTTGGAGTTGATACAACACAATCAACAGCAACTGATAGATTTAAACTATACTTAAATGGTAATTTAATAACTTCTTTTACATCTAGAGCTAACCCTGCCCAAAATTTTGCAATGGAGGTATCAAGTGCTAAACACAGACATGGTGCTTATAATGATACAGAGGGACATGGTGGATTTTGTGGTTACATTACTGACTGTCATTATGTAGATGGTTCACAAAAACAAGCTTCAGACTTTGGTGAATTTGATGATGATAGTGGTATTTGGATTCCTAAAAGATACTCAGGTTCACATGGAACAGGAGGCTACTTCTTAGATTTTACTGACGCATCTGATTTAGGTGCTAATACTAAAGGAGATGGTGTTGATTTTACACTAAACAATATAGCAGCGATCAATCAAGCAACTGACACACCACAGAATAATTTTTGTACTATAAATCCTTTGTTTGACAATAACTTTGCAATATTTGCGTTATCAGAAGGTGGTACAAGAGGACCAAATACAGGTGAAAACAACGGATCTGTAGGAACTTTTGCTGTAGATTCAGGTAAATGGTATTGGGAAGGTGTTAGTACATCTTTCTCAGGAACTAATTATTGGAAATGGGGGATAACTAGAATAGATGTAGCACAAGGTAATAGTGCTGACCCAGTAACAGATGCAAATTCAGCATGGTATACAGGAGACAATGCTTTTTATACTCAAACATCAACAACAGCATCTGATGTTTCTTATAACACAGGATTCACAGGATATACAGCTGGAGACATTTGGAGTATTTCTTTAAACTGTGATGTCAGTCCTTATCAAATGACTTTTAGAATTAATAATGCAGTGCCCGGAACTGCTTCTAACAATACAGATAGATCGGTTGGTGCTTATGCGAGTGCAGATGCAGTAATGCCAATGTTTATGTTGGCTAATAGTTCTAGTGATAATACATACCACAATTTTGGTAATCCATTTTTAGCAGCATTGAGTGGTGGAAATAGCGATGGAAATGGTTATGGCGATTTTAAATATGCTCCACCATCGGGCTACTATGCACTGTGCAGTAAAAATTTAGCGGAGTTTGGATAATGGCTTATACAACAATAGACGATCCTTCAGCACACTTTCAGACTTTGTTATGGACTGGTGATAGTAATAACCCAAGAGATTTAGTAAACGATGGAAACTCAGACCTACAGCCAGATTTTGTTTGGGTAAAGGGTAGAAGCCATACAGACATTCATTTGGCTTATGATAGCAGTAGAGGTGCTGGTAAATTTTTAAGACCAGCAACAAGCGGTGTTGAAAATACAGGTAACTACGGTATAACAGCTTTTAATTCAGACGGTTTTAGAACAAACGCTTATGCATACACTAATGAAAATACTCATACATATGCAGCATGGCAGTGGAAAGCTAATGGTGGAACTACAAGTTCTAATACAGATGGCAATATAACAACCACACTTCAAGTAAACTCAACTGCAGGTTTTAGTATGGGTACTTATACTGGAATTAATGGATATAAAACAATCGGTCATGGTTTAGGAGCAATACCTGATTTAGTAATGATAAAAGGTAGAGCTAGTAATGGAGGAGCTGCTCAATATTGGGTAGTAGGAGCACCAAATCATACTAATTTTGGAAACTCAGCGAGTAAACATGTATTTTTAGATACAACTAATGCTGTTATGAATAACACTACTATTTGGTATAATACAGCATTTACTACAACTACAATACCAATAGGAACTCATGCAGCTATTAATACTACTGATGGGACATATGTCTTTTATGCCTTTAAAAATATAAAAGGGTACAGTAGAATTGGGCACTATACAGGTAATGGAGCTAACAATGGACCCTTTGTTCATACAGGATTTAAACCAGCTTTCATACTAATTAAAAATTTAGATGCTACTCAAGTTTGGATTATGTATGATGGTGAAAGAAAACCCGTTAATAGAGACGACAATGTTGCTAGTATTTATGCTAGTGAGGATAATGCAGAATATACAGGAGCATCATACCATAATTTAGATATATTAAGTAACGGTTTTAAAATAAGATTAACAGATGCATCACAGAATGGAAGCGGAGTAGATTACCTCTATATGGCATTTGCAGAGAATCCATTTGTAACATCAACAGGAGTGCCGACAACGGCAAGATAATAAAAGAGTGTCAATAATGACACAATAATAGGAGAAATAATATGTGGGCTAGAGTAGAATCAGACGCAGTAACAAAAATATACACAAGACCGAAGGCATTGAATATAAGCGATGTAAACTACCCAGCTAATATATTTAGTATGTGGAGTAGTGCGGAACTAAAAGCTATAGGCATTTATGAGGTCGTAATAGATAATACAAATTTAAAATCAAATGATTACTATATTAATACAAATCAAACCTTTGCATTTGCAAGTGACACAGTCACTGCAAGTTATGGCACAGCTATAGCAAAACCTATCGCAGATACTTTATACACTGCACAAGACGAAACAGATGGTCTTGGTACAGAGGGTGAAGTAAAAACTAGAGGATTAAAATATTATCATAAAGAGGCTATTAATGGACAAGCAGGTTCATTACTACAAGATACAGACTGGATGGTAATAAGAGCAGCAGAAGGCGGAACAGCAGTACCTGGAGCAACAACAACATGGAGAGCTGCTGTAAGAACAAAAGCAAATTCAATGCAAGCACAAATAGATGGTGCAGCAAATGTGGACGTGTTAGCAGCATTATATGCTTATAATAATGAAACTCCACCAGTAAGACCTTTAGGAGAATTCCCAGTCTTAGGAGCATAAAATGGCAATTACAAAAATATCAAGTGCACTCATAGGAGCCAACACTATTGCAACAGCCAATATAGCTGATAATGCAATAGACGGTACAAAAATAGCTCAGAATAGTATTCTTACTAAGCATATTGATGATGCACAGGTAACTGCTGATCAGTTAGCTGCAGATGCTGTAATAACAGCAAAAATACTTGATGCTAATGTAACTTCCGCAAAAATTGCAGATGACGCAGTCACACTAGCAAAACTAGCAGGACTAGCCCGTGGTAAAATTATTTATGGTGATGCTTCAGGTAACCCTGCAGCTTTAGCACTAGGCTCAAATGGTACAGTACTAAAGTCAGACGGTACAGATATAGCTTGGGGAACTGACGCTACAGTAGCAGCTCTAACAAGCGAAGAAGTACAAGATATAGCAGGAGCTATGTTTAGTTCTAATACTGAAACAGGTATTACGGCAACTTATCAAGATGGCGATGGTACTATTGATTTAGTAGTCGGTACACTCAACCAAGATACAACTGGGTCGGCAGCTACACTAACAACAGCAAGAACTATTGGTGGCGTAAGTTTTAACGGTAGTGCTAACATTGACTTACCAGGTGTAAATTCAGTAGGTAATCAAAATACAACAGGTACAGCAGCTACAGTAACAACTGCAGCACAACCAAACATAACAAGTCTTGGAACTCTTACAACCCTTACTGTTGATAATGTTATAATTAACGGAACTACAATAGGTCATACTTCAGATACTGATTTATTAACTCTTACAAGTGGTGTATTAACAGTGGCTGGTGAAGTAGACGCTACTAGTTTAGATATTAGTGGTGATGCTGATATTGATGGTACCCTAGAAGCCGATGCTATAACCATAGGTGGTGTTACATTAGCAGAAACAATTAGTGACACAGTTGGAGCTATGGTTAGCTCTAATACAGAAACTAACATAACAGTTACATACGAAGACTCAGACAATACTTTAGACTTTGTTATAGGCACACTTAATCAAGACACAACAGGTCTAGCAGGAACAGCTACCGCATTAGCAACAGCTAGAACTATACATGGTGTATCTTTTGATGGTACAGCTAATATAGATTTAACAGAAGTTGTACAAGATACTGTAGGAGCTATGGTATCAAGTAATACAGAATCAGGTATTACAGTAGCTTATCAAGACGGTGATGGTACTTTAGACTTTACAGTTGGTACATTAAATCAAAATACTACAGGTTCAGCAGCTACACTAACAACAGCACGAGCAATAGCAGTTGCAGGAGCAGTAACAGGTACGGCTAACTTTGATGGTTCAGCTGGAATATCTATTTCAACAACTTTAGCAAATAATGCAGTCCTTACACAACACATAGACGATAACCAAGTAACAACAGACCAGATAGCCGCAAATACTATTGCTACTGGTAATATAGCAGATAATGCTGTTGATGGTACTAAGATAGCTTCTAATTCAATACTTACTAGACATATAGATGATAACCAAGTAACAACAGATCAGATAGCGGCTAATACAATCGCTACAGCAAATATAGCAGACAATGCTGTTGATGGTACTAAGATAGCTTCTAATAGCATACTTACTAGACACATAGATGATGACCAAGTAACAGGAGCTCAGTTAGCTGATGCAGTTACTTTTGTTACTTCAGCAACAGCTCCTCTAACGGTATCTACAACATCAGCAAGAATTACACAAGTAGCATTAACTTCTAGTTCCAATGCAGTCGCATGGGATGCAGCAGCAGCAGCTAACGCCTACCATGTAACAACAGAAAATACTACCTTTTCAGCACCAAGTAACGCTGTAGAAGGTGCTATTATATCTGTAGAACTTGCTCAAGGTGGTACAGCAAGAACAATTGGTTGGAATACAGTATTCGAATTTGCAGCTTCAACAGCGCCAACAGTGACTGCCACAGCTAGTAAAACAGACATATTTAGTTTTAGATACAATGGCTCAGTCTGGCAAGAAATTGGCAGAGTACAAAATATGGCACAAACCTAATATGGAAGCACTACAACGAACAGCTAATAGAGGAAGCGTATCTACAAAGTATAGAATAGATAATTCTATAAAAATGGATCACAGAAATCGAGAAGCATTTTATCAAGGTAATGGTACAGCTGGTAATAGAAGAACTTTTACTTTTAGTTTTTGGACAAAAAGAACAGGACTTTTTCCTGGTAGTCAAGATGAAGGTGATCCTTATTTAATGAGTCAAGGTAGTAATCAGCGATTTCACTATGCTGGTGATACACTTAGATTTATGTGGGATGGAGGTTCTACAGAACTAGAAGCTAGTAGAAGATTAAGAGATATGTCAGCTTGGTATCATATTGTATTAGCAGTAGATACAACTCAATCAACAGCATCGAATAGAGTAAAAGCTTATGTAAATGGTGAAGTTTATCCATGGAGTAATACTAAGTATCCTTCTCAAAACTCTGAAAGTGGTTGGATGAACACTGCTGATATGTATTGGAATAGTAGAGATTATGATGGAAGTTATGATACCTCTAGTTATATGGCAGAAATAGTAGTTATAGATGGGCAACAATTAACACCAACAAGTTTTGGTGAGTTTGACGAAGATAGTGGTATATGGAAACCTATAGATGTTAGTGGACTTACTTTTGGTACTCAAGGTTGTTATTTTCAGTTTAATGGTGCTTCTATTGGAGCTGATACAAGCGGTAATGGTAATAACCTTTCTATGTATAATTTAGCAGCAGCTGATATATCTACTGATACACCAACAAATAATTTTTGTACTTTAGAAGGACATGCTAATGTAGGAAATCAATATGGTAGGTATGTTCAAAGACATAAAGAAGGTAATACACAAGCAGATGAACCAACAGGTTCTTTTGGAGGAGTTTTTGGAAGTCATTCCTTTAATTCTGGTAAGTGGTATTGGGAAATAAAACAATATTATCCTAGTGGCTCACAAGTAAATCTACAAGACTTTGGAGTTACGAGTATAAAAAATGTAGGTAGCCAAGAAGATGGTTCTTCAGGATTTCATGTATCAGAACCTGCTGAAGGACTTTATCCAAATGCAACTGCAGGTATCTATCCACAAGCTGGAAGCACTACTTCATACGCACATGGAACATCTAGCTCAGCAAATGATAATTTAGGAGCTGCAGCAAACGGTAAAGTATTTCAAATAGCTTTTGATGCAGATAATGGCAAAATTTGGTTTGGTGTAGATGATACATGGCAAAAGACAATTAGTGGCACTAGCGTTACAAAGGCAAATATAGCAGCTGGAGCAAATGCTCGATATGATGACTTAAATACCTATAAAGAAGGCGCATGGATTCCTTGTTTTGGTATGTATAATGCTAACGCAGGACATCATATGGATGTAAACTTTGGTGGGTATACAGCAGCTACTCCAAGTTCTGGTAATAGTGATAGTAAGGGATATGGAAATTTTGAATATGAACCACCTTCAGGATTCTTGGCTATATGTTCAGAAAACTTAGGAGCAGAGACTACGATAGATGATCCATCAGCTCATTTTCAAACTAAAACATATACAGGTAATGGTGGCACTCAGTCAATAACTTTTGATGGAAACAGTGATATACACCCAGACCTTTTCATTCAAAAAAGTGTGGGCGATGGACATAGTTGGTGGCTTACTACCTCAACATTAGGTCCAACTAAAGGAGTATACCCAGACAATCCTAATTATAATTGGCTTACAAGTGATTCTGGTAGAGATGTAACAGATTTTACCTCAGATGGATTTGCTTTAGGTTCACCACAACATGCTAATTCAACAAATAGTAGTAGTGAAAAAGTATGTTATGCTTGGCACATGAATAGCGGAACAAATAATGTTACAGATTCATCTCAAAATATAACATCTACAATTCAAGTAAACTCTGTAGCTAAACAAGCAATTGGAAGTTATGGTGGTACTAGTGCAGATGCAGATGTAGTAGGGCACGGACTAGGTGTAAAACCTCATATGATTTGGGTTAGAGCTACTACAAGAGCTGAGAATATAAGAGTATATGAATATGGTAGTGAAACAGCAAATGGTGGTATGTCATATACTAATGGCCCGCAAGTAGTAAATAATTCTACTAATTTAATGACAGCTAAACCAACAGCGTCAGCTATGTCATTTGGAACAGATTTATCTGTTGGTGGTAATGGGCACACTTATCTATTTTTTGCTTGGGGAGAAGTAGCTGGATATAGTTACTTTGGAAAGTATGAAGGAAACGGTTACCATAATACAGCAGGTACTTACCCACAAGGAAAAGACGGACCTTTTGTTCATACAGGATTTACACCAGCATTTATTATGATAAAAAGAAGTGATGATAATGGTTCTTGGACAATATATGATATTGCTAGAGATGAGTATAATTCAGCAGATAATTCAGCAATATTTTTAAATTCAACGACAGCCGATTCCACTGGTAATATATCAGGTGCAGATATTGATTGGTTTTCAAATGGTTTTAAAGTAAAAAGTAATGATAACACAGTCAATAGTGCAGGAGCAAAGTATTCAGTAATGGCCTTTGCTGCTAGACCTCAACAAACAAGTGCAGGAGTTCCTGCAACCGCAAGATAATAGGAGAAAATTATGTGGGCAAAAGTAGAATCGGGTAGTGTAATAGAAATTTATCCTTCCCCTAAAAAATTAACAATAGATAATATTCAGTATGATAAAAATATATTTAGTATATGGACTGCAGCTGAATTACAAGCTAAAGGTATTTATCAAGTTGTTGAAGATAATTCAAATTTAAAAGACAAAGAGTTTTATACCAATACAAATATAACTTATGCAGTTAGTGGTAGCAATGTGGTTGGAAGTTATGGAACAGCAACACCTAGGAGTATGACAGATACTTTATTCACAGCAGAAGATGAAGCGGCTATTCCATCTCAAGTAGAAGGCACAATAAAAAACACAGGTTTAAAAGGAATTATGAAACAAAAGGTAAATAATTTAGCAATGGGATATTTATCTAAATATGATTGGTATATATTAAGAGCAGCGGGTGGTGGGACTGCTATTCCAAGTTCTATATCAACATACCAAGCTGCAGTAAGAACAAAAGCAAATACACATTGCACAGCAATCGATAATGCTTCAGATGTAGACGCATTAGCTGCCCTAGTCTTTGACTGGCCAGCACAACCATAGGAGAATAGAATGGCAACAACAAAAATACCAGCAGAGTTTCTATCGATAAATGCGATACAAGGAACTCTTATTGCAGACAATGCCGTTACTACTGTGCATATCGCACAGAACGCAATCACGTCTGTACAAATACCAAACAATAGTATAGGTACTGTACAAATAGCACTGAATACAGTGACTAGTACGCATATTGCCCAAAACCAAATTACAACAATTCAACTAGCAAATAATTCAGTACAAACACTGAATATAGCAGATGATCAAGTAACAGCAGCTAAGTTAGCAGATGCTGCAGTAGTAACTGCGTCTATTGTAGACTTAAATGTAACAGAAGGCAAGATAGCAGCTAATGCTATTACTGCAAGTAAGATTCCTGATGGAAGCATAACAGCAACCCAGATAGGAGCAAATGCAGTAACCTTAGCAAAAATGGCAAGTTTAACTCGAGGAAGTATACTTATAGGAAATGCCTCAGCAGATGTAACAGCACTTGGAATAGGTACGAGTGGATATGTACTAAAATCAGATGGAACAGATATAGCTTGGGCAGCAGAACAAACAACAACAACTCTTACTACTGCAGCACAACCAAATATTACGAGTTTAGGTACTTTAACAGCTTTAACAGTTGATAATATAGCACTTGATGGTTCAACAGCAACTATTTCAGGTGACCTTGATATTGACGCTTCAGCAGACATTAACTTAGATGCTGGTGGTGGAGACTGGAGATTAAAAGATGATGGCACCACTATTTGCACAATATCTAATGTGTCTGGAGATTTACAACTATTATTAGGTACACAAGACAAAGATTTTAAATTTCAAGGTGATGATGGTGGTTCACAAATTACCGCACTTACACTTGATATGTCTGATGGTGGTACAGCAATATTTAATCATGATGTACAAATTCCAGATAATGGGAGATTTGTAGCTGGAACAGGTTCAGACTTAGAAATTTTATATGATGGTTCAAACGCGTTTATCCAAAATCATAGTGGTGGTGCTATATATAATAGAGCTAGAACTAGTTGGTATGTTAAAACTAATGCTACAAATGGTGGTGCTGAAGATGCTATAGCAGCCCTACAAAACGGAGCAGTAGAATTATATTACGACAATTCTAAAAAAATAGAAACAACTACAGCAGGTGTTTCTGTTACAGGTAAAGCTGTAGGTACATTAACTACAGACAACGATGGTTCTTTTGACATGAACGCAAGTAACAACTTTAAATGTACACCAAGTGGTAACTTTACATTAACATTCACAAACATGTCAGCACAATCAGGAAATATTTTATTAATTAATTCAGGTGGACATACTGTATCAGCTCATTCAAATACAAAAGTTGATGCTAACTTTTTGGGAACAGTTTCAACAGCAGGAACTTACTTATTAGCTTACTTCTCAGATGGTACTAATGCTTATATGACTAACTCGGCAGTTTATACATAAAATGGATGCTTTATTATCAACAGGTGCACTTCCCGTTCAGAGTACTGGATATGATGTAGACCATTCTTGTAAATTTGAATCTGATAATGCTGAAAGTTTATATAAAGACCAAGTACAAGGAACTCAAACAACTTGGACTTTTAGTACTTGGTTAAAAAGAACAGAGTTAAGTACTACTTCAAATTCTTATCACCATGTTTGGGCTGCTGGATCTAGTTCAAGTGATAATGGTACTAAGTTTTATTTTAGAGGGGATAGCTCATTTCCAGGAAATCAAATATTCTTTTACATGGATAATGGTGGTAGTCAATATTTTCATGGAGCTACAGCACAATCTTTTAGAGATACATCAGCTTGGTATCATATTGTATGGGCAGTAGATACAACACAAGGAACAGCAGGTAACAGGTCTAAAGTTTATATTAATGGAGTATTGCAAACACTTATAGGAGTATCAGGAGCAGCTTATGCTGATCCACCACAAAATAGTTCTACTAGAGTAAATGATAATGGTGGAGTTATGTATGTAGGCGCACAAAATCAAAATGGCGGTAATAGATTTAACGGCTATTTAGCAGAAACAGTTTTAGTAGATGGAAGTCAATTAGCTGTTACAGACTTTGGTGAATTTGATGATGATACTGGAATTTGGAAACCTAAAGATGTAAGTGGATTAAGTTTTGGTACAAGAGGTTTTTATTTAGACTATTCAGATGCAGATAATTTAGGACACGATGCTGATGGTTCTGCTGAATTTACAGAAAGTTATTTAACAGCAGTCGATCAAGCAACTGACACACCTACTAATAATTTTGCTATTCCTAATATACTTATTGGTACAGGAGGTTTTTTTGTAACAACCGAAGGAGCTACGAAAGGTGTTTTATCAACTGCAGGACCAGGTAATAATGTAGGTGGAGTATCTTTAGTTTCAACCATACCAGTATCAAACGGTAAATGGTATTTTGAAGCGCAAAACACTAATAGTGGTGATGTTTATTTATATTTAGGTGTGGCAGATACTGGTAGCATAGGATATTTGGATGGTTATGTATTAGGAGGTCAAAATGGGACTACTCCTTCTATGGCATGGCGAGGCGGAGGTGCTTACGGTAGTAATCAAAAAGTTTATTCTAATAATTCAGCCATAGGAGATTCAGTAGCATGGGAAACAGAAGTAGTAGGTGTTGCTTTAGATTTAGATAATGGCAAAATTTATTTTCATAAGTCAGGAACATACATAAACTCAGGAGACCCTGCTAGTGGAACAGACAACGGCGGTCAATATGATTTACCAACAGCAGTGGATGATCAATGGTTACTAGGTGTTTCAGCTTATAATTTAGCCACATGGAATATAAATTTTGGTGGATATACCTCTATGTCAATCTCAAGTGCAGCAACAGATGCAGATGGATACGGAACATTCGAATATGCTCCACCAAGCGGGTACTACGCATTGTGTACCAAGAATTTAGAGAAATACGGATAATGGCTTATTCAACAATAAAAGACCCTTCAGCACATTTTCAGACTGCTTTATATACTGGAAATAGTGGAACTTTAGCTGTTACTAATGATGGTAACAGCGATTTACAGCCTGATTTGGTTTGGACTAAAAAAAGAAGTGATACTTCACATCATGCTTTAGTTGATTCAAGCAGGGGTGCATCCAAACAAATATATTCAAACTTAACAGCGGCAGAAGAAACTGTAAGTGGTGTATCTGCATTTAACACAGATGGTTTTACTTTGGGCAGTAATGGAACAGCTAATCTCAATGGAGCAACTTTTGTCGGATGGCAATGGAAATGTAATGGTGGTACGACTGCAAGTAATACGGATGGAGATATAAATTCAACTGTACAGGTTAATCAAACTGCAGGATTTAGCATTGTTACTTATACAGGTAATGGCTCTACTTCTGACCAAACTATAGGACATGGTTTAGGTGTAAGAGCAAATGCTGTAATCCTTAAAAATAGAGATTCAGCAGTAAATTGGGTAGTTTGGTCAGAGGGCGTAGATGCAAACCATACTTTAGAACTAAATACTACTGATGGCATAAGTGATAGTACGCAAGGCAGAGTTTTATCAAACGCTGGTAGTCGCGGCACTTCAACAATTTTTTCTATTAGAAGTGGTGGTGGTTCAGTTGTACAAACAAATACTAATAATGAGAACTATATAGCGTACTGTTTTGCATCTAAACAAGGCTACAGCAAGTTTGGTAAATATAAAGGTAATGGAAATGACAATGGTAGATTTGTCTACCTAGGATTTAAACCTAAATGGTTAATGATAAAATCTGCATCTGCAAATATGTATTGGGATATTATGGACACTGCCAGAAGCACAACAAATCCAATGGATGATTATTTCACCGCCAATACATCTGATCCTCAAGGTACAAGTTCAACAAAAAATATAGATTTTTTAAGTAATGGTTTTAAGTGTAGAGATGATAACAATATTAATTTTAGCAATCATACATACACCTACATGGCATTTGCAGAAAATCCATTTGTTGCAGGTGGCGTACCAACAACTGCAAGATAAAAAAAACCCGCTATGTAGCGGGCTTTTCGTTTGTTGAACCATCATCTGGGTTCTCTAAACTTGACGCAAGTCTATTAGTATAACCTTCTCTAGCTAGAGTTAATCTATCTAGTTGCCTTCTGAGTT
>UEXM01002344.1_pt1 | contig 13588 bp, 26 predicted proteins | sample 1796661 | NCBI WGS metagenome assembly UEXM01 (sample SAMEA4772469, study PRJEB27181) | metagenome | reverse complement strand
GTGGTACGAATCACCAATCGTTGTTGAACCAGAAAAGAACATCAACTGTTCCCACCGTGTTGTCGGTGGCGCTGCTACCTTCGGTAACTCTACTATCTCTGGTGCAGAGAAGTGGAGAGTCATCGGATCTGTCGTCGGACAACACCACGAGCTAATTCAGCTCACCCAGAACATCGGAGAGTTGAGCTGATTCCCTCACGGGAATAAGCATGGATAATGGAGGTGACAAGTTATGGCTTCACTAGGAGGACTTGACGTCGCTTACGGTTCGAACCTACAACTCGTTAGAACTAACGTGTTGATCATCGAAACCGACGCTACCACAACCAAAGCAATGGCAGAGAACGTACACTCTGTTGCATCTCGCAAGTACCCTGCGGCAGTTCGCCCAGACTTTACTTGCTTCGTCGCTGACGGCGATGTTGACGCAACAGGATACGCTACGGCTCTAACTGACATTGTCGAAGGCAACATTTTGAAAGATATCAACGCAGTCCCTATGGCTGGCTCGCAGTACGACGCTACTGACGCTAACAACCGTGGACTAGTTTGGGAAGCAATCCTAAACGTCGGTATGGCTCAAATCAACGCAAACGATACAATGACCGCAGACGATCTCTTCACAGACGCTTCGCCTGCTGGAATTGAGACTGACGAAATGCAAGGGTTCCCACACTTGCTACAGGCTCAACTCATGGTTGCTCAGTTCGCATCCGACCTTACCACACTTGCTGGTAACCACGGTGTTAGAACTCTTGACCTTGAACCACTCTTGGATGACTCTGGAATCATCGGTGGAACAAAAGTCACAGACGGCCTAGACGCTATCACCGAGTCCAGCACTGCTGCTGAACTCAACGATGGTATCGCAGGTGCTGGCGCTCTCGTCACCATCTTGGCTGTTGGCAGAATCGCTTGATTCGGTAGATAGACACAACTCAAAGAACCATCTCTCTGAGATGACCACCGTGGCGACACGGCGAGAAAAGACGGCTCCACACCGCCCCTGCAGAGAGGGCGGTGAGGAGTGACAGTTATGCCGCCCCTCACAGGAGTTCGCTCCCGTGGGGGGCTTTTTTCATATACAGGAAGAAGCCTGTGACAAACATGAAGTTCATTCCAGCCATGGTGATCAAGGACCCACTCTTCACGAAGGAAGAGTGTGAGCTACTGATCAAGACGTATAGCAACGACCTCAAGACAGCAAAGGTCGGCAAAGGAAAACAAAGATCATCAATAAGGAAGACAATAGGTGTAGGACTAGAAGTAGAAGACACTAGAGACATATACGATAAGTGTGTGCAGTCTGCAGCTTTCGCTAACAGTCAGTACTGGGGATTTGACATAGCGAGTAGCGATCAGCTACAATTACTCAAGTACACCAAAGGAAGCCATTACGATTGGCACCTCGACATCGGGTCAGGAGCACATATCAATAGAAAGCTATCGTTCATAGTTCCACTATCGTCACCGGACGACTACGAGGGCGGAGAACTAATAGTAAAGGCTGGACCAAAAGATACAACGCTGTCCCTAGAACAAGGCAAAATGATACTATTCCCATCATTCATACTGCACAAAGTATCTCGAGTACTATCCGGCGAAAGATACGTTCTTGTGGGCTGGTTCAAAGGTAAGCAACCTCTAAGATGAGCAATCACCTTATATCTGCGTCCGGCTTGGGACTAACAGGTCACTGACCTCACCAATACATAGAGAGTGGAAATTATGGCAAACGCAAACCAAGGAAACCGAAGCGGAAACGCATTCGGACGAGTAGCAAATGTATCAGACACAGCGATTTACTCACAAGGAGTAAAATTGGAACCTGGGTACTTAATCAGAATTAGAAGCAGAATGCACTTGGTGACCGCTGTGGAACCAATGGCAGTCGACTTGTTCTTCGCAGACACACTGAACATCGGACACGTTACTTCACCTGAAGCACTCGATGGTACAGACGGTGTTGCACTGATGCAATACGGAACTCACTCGATACAAGCATACTTCGACATTGCCAACGGCGCAGATCCAGCAAATGTCAAGGGAAGCATCCTAAAGCCAGACTTCGACTCTGGATACATCTCCTTTGATGACCTCGAACCATTCAAGGGCAACTTGTACCAACTTTGCCCAACACTACCACTACAGCCAAAATTCATGAACGCAGAAACAGGCGACTGGCACGCAATCAATGAAACAGCACCTAACGAAGGAGGAACACCTCTCGGGTTCAAGGGCGACGGAACAGCAGAACACATGCTTCAAGCAGGTACTGTGTCAGGAAGAATCATGGTAAAACACCCAGCAGGTGTGCCAAAGTACGTCCTTGATGAAGCTCCTGAAGGAGAATCTGGAACCGCTCGAACAGAAGGAAAGATCGAAGGTCTATCTGGATTCATCGACGGAAGCGTTTCTTCGCAAGAAGCCCCTAACTGGGACTACTCACTATTCATCGAACACGGCGAAAACAACCTCCCAACCTTCCGATACCTCAACGACTCTGACGAGTACATCCTCGACGGAAGAATTCGAATGATCGGCTGGAAGTACCGAATTCTGGAGCTAACACCTGAACAAGTCAACTTGTTCAAGACCCGATCCGGTGGAAGACTACGATTCAAGATCATCAACACCACGGGATTGCCTGTCGAAGGATCTATGCTAGCAGACTACTTCCCTAAGTGAGCGGGAGGGGTCATAAGTGAGAAGCAACAACCAGCCATACTACGACGATGAGAACTTGCAGCCGATAGAAGAGTACAGTGTAGTGGACTACACTCTACCTACTACCCAAGACTACAACAACCCAAACACGGACAAGTCCGTAGCTATAGAGGACAAAAGTCCAAGGTACACTATAGAAGAGTCAAGTCAATACATCACGAGCACAGCCGGTCCCTTTGTTCTCGACAGAGACACCGTCTTCGAAGCCATCAACCAAATTGAAGGTGGAGAAATAGTATCTATTGAACTAGTCACAGACAATCCATACGCATCGCTATACTTGGAGCTAGACGACTACAAGTACAAAGCACCAAGAGGAATAACTGCGGCAGAACTCCTCATGAAGGGGCGAAACGAATACTCCGAAAGGCATTTTTATGCAGAAGACCGACGCCCCGATGGGACTTACGTCATCAAGTACCACCCTCGTAAAACAGACAAGTACACGGACAAGATCAAGGTCGTCGTAAGAAACGACATACGATCTAACTCCGACTTTAGGGGCAAAGCTCTCAGCTACAAGTCAAGAGGATCCCTACCCACTCCAATCACCGTCGGATTCAGCGGAGGATCAGTTCTTAAAGTTCCGGAGCTACAAGGTATACCCAACAGTAAGGAGTTTTTACTAGAAGAACTCCTAACCAAGCACACATACGATTACGATTCGAATGTCCCAAACGACATTGTCAGGACCACGCCAGGAACACTCTTAGGTGTGAGCCATCCCTATGTTGGACAAGCTGGGGCATACGCCCACTCACCATTCGCACTGGCTTCCGGAGCAAGAATCGTGTTCGGTAAGCCAGGAGTGAAGATCAGTTCCACTACTGGAGTGGGTACGCCCGATTCGGTAGCATTCCCTGGTACCGGCTTCAACAATAACCACTCGGAACAACAGATACTATTGTACGCATCGAATGCGGAGAACGAAACAACAGCACTCAACGAAAACGTCATGATTGAGCTTGAAACCGCTAAACTCTCCGGTCAACCATTTTACCTCAGAGTCGAAGACAAGATTTACTACCCAGGCAACATAGTTGGTTTGGACTTCTATGACGCAGGAACTTCTCGGTTCCAAACACAAGTGGAAGGTGGAACACACGAGCACATACAAAACACTGACGGAGCCATACTGATCACGGTCAGTCCCGGCTTGCCGTTCACTCCACCAAGTTTCGACCTCGGTGACTCAGACGCCTTTACTTCCCTCGGAAGAGTCGACTACAATGCCGCCAAAAATAGCATCCTAGTCCACGAAATCACAATCAACAGGCGAAAGCTGAAGTCACTAAACTGAGGAATAAACATGCTAAACGATCTCGTCAAAAACCCACTAGTTGTCTTCGTCGCTCTACCAATAGCAGTGGGCTATGTCTTCAGCCAATCCTCGAATGGCTTCTTCGGTGTCTTCGATAAAAAAGATCAACTTAGTCCGATGGCTGGACCAGCGATAAGGAAAGAAGGCGGATCACCCGACGACCTCATTTTTAGAGCAACATCTAGCTCTAGACCAGCAGGTCCAGGAACCCGCGTCGGTGACGAGATACAGCCCCTCTCTACACAAGGAAGAGTAAGATACGACAGAGAGTACCACGATACGGTGTTTCTTCCCAAATTGAACTATCAAGATAATAAGGACATCTATACTATACCTACAGCTCCGAGAGTCCAAGATACCTATGTGTTCGCAGGTATCAGTGGGCTGAATAAAATCAACATGAGATGATATCATGCTACAAGCCGGTCCAACAGAAACAGCAACGGCAGTGGTCGTTGGTTCAGTTGTCGGAGCTGTCGCAGAGCTATTCATCAAACAAAATGGGACACCTACTAGAAAGGGACGAATAGCCGTAGCTTCAGCTGCTGGCGGTGTAGCTGGAGGAGTGTCACTCAACACTTACAGATACTCAGTTAGCGCATCATCCAACGGAGTCCCTATTGGAATGGCACTAGGACTACTACTAGGAATGGGAGTCGGATGGAAGATGGAACACTTGATAACAGGATCAGCCATGGGATTATCAGCAGGCGGCGCTATCGGCGCACTATACGACTACAAAAAGCAATACTAGGAGAGATATAGATGGACCCTTACACAAGAAACATGAGCACATACGGCACACTTGACAGAAACCAAAGAGTAGATAGCAAAATGCGTCAACTCTATGGTTCGAACCTCAACGGAATCACAGCACCCTCAGCAGGTATCGGAGTGATAGTCGGTACAGGAATCTTGGCAGCGTACATAGTACCTACAGTAATCAGCGTGCTAGTTCAAAACAAATTCTTAGGATTCGATAACAGACTAAAGACCAAAGACATGACCAAGAGAGCGGCCCTACTCGGCGCAGTTATGGGTATTCCTTTGGCTACAATTGTCGCAGGATCTGTGGCTGTAGCTGGGGGCGAGTGAAGTGTTTAACTTAGCTAGAGAAAACCCCGTGATCTTTGGGGCATTTCTGGTAGTAGGAGCAATCTTAGCCAAGAAGTCAACAAGCGGGTTCTTTGGCTTAGGAGCTAGCACATCAACAACCACCTCCAGCTCCGCTAGTCACAGCATGATGTCTAGAGCACCCTCTGGAGACATGATGGCACACCCTACTGCCTTGTTCGGTATCGGATCGTACCACTCCGAACCCACTCCAACTGTCGGCTTCCACCACGAAAAACCAAACCCGTACGGGGAAGACACTCACAACTCACCAGAAGCAATGATGGGACTACCTAGCTCGATAAAGCGAAGAGTGATGATCAACACTGTAGGCGACGAAGGCGGATACAACAACCCTAGGGTCGCTCACCTCTTCGGACACAACTCTACTCCGATGGTCTCGTCTGCAGAAGCTGAGATACTCGCCGGTGCAGGAGGGTGGCTCTGATGGTTCAACAAGATATCAACAGCAACTTCAACGAATTGTCTCGTAGGGGAAACCAAACCGATTTCGCTCTCGCCGTGGTCGCAGGCCTAGTCGGACTGCTGAGTTTACTCAGTTTTTTCGATACTATAGACATGGAGAGACACGCTCAGTCAATCGACAGCCACCCCAAACACGACCACGCTATGCAACACTATCACACAGATGAAACTTCATACGGCAGGGTACGAACCGGCGCCCCCGGCTATCTCAGTGGTATCAGCGGCTGGTATTGAAGGAAGTGAACTGATGAAGCTCTTGAAGATGGGAATTCCAGCCATGGTCGCGGTTGGCGGACTAGCATACCTAGTTCTTTCAGGATCGTCTAACGGATCGTCTAACGGATCGTCTGGAGGATCTTCTAACGGAGCGAAGGGTGCCAGCGGAAGAGGCAGTTCCGGAAGTGGTTCAAGCCACACTCACAGCGCTGCCGATACAAGCTTCACATACCGAGGAAAAACAGCATCAACTCAAAAAGCACTGGAAGAGTTATTCCAAATGTCCCATCGAGATAATTCTATCAGGTTCGACAATCACACGCACACAGTCATGTCAAAAGGTGAGGGCGGAGTCGGATATGACTGGAATATGGAACAAGGCGTGAGAGAGACCTTTGAGCCGTCCCCGGCAAAGAACGGCGTCTACTGAAGGAAGTGAACCATTGAATAAGTTACTGACTATTGAAAATACATTGTTGTTGGTATTGGGTGCTGTCTATTTTATGGCCGTGGCTGGTGAAACAACGCTTAATTATTATGACAGACGCAATACCGAATATAACGGGGCCCGAATCGACACATTGCAGAGGCACAACCACGGCATGGCCCACAATCACACTGTTGATGATACGGCCAGACAATATGGCAGGGTGAGGACTGGTGTCCCCGACTATCTCGCAGGTATCGGCGGCTGGTATTGAAGGAAGTGAACAAATGAAGAAATCTACACTAGCACAGTGGGGAGCACTTGCTGCTGTTGTAGGAGTAGTATACTTGGCTATTCCTAAGTACGAAGAAGGCCCGTATGGTAAGAAGGGAACAGTAGAGTTCAACACACCACCATTTACGGACATGAGAACATCAATGAGTGTAGGAGACTACCGAAGAGGCATAGAAAGTCTCCCAGAATATGGCATGAGCAGCAAAACTGAACAAGACTATGCTCAGCAGGCGATTAAGAACTACGAGTACGGATACACATTTTCGTTTGGAGATCAGCTAGACCGTTCAGTGTGGTATGCCATCAAATTCGGCATCATGTCGCCGTCTTTAGTGGACCCAATACCAAGAAAGTGAGGAATAAACATGGTCATCTTCACATGGAACAGAAAGGGCTTCGGAATATACGGGCTAAACATTCCATGGAAGGCATGGCCAGGAGTCATAGCTGGATTCGGACTCACGGGTGTAGGGGCTCAAGCAGTGGGCATCGAAGAAGGTGAAAATTCGGCGCTTGTGGGAGTCGCAGGGGTGACTAACGCCATCGTCGGTGGCGTGGGTTCTTACTACTTCTTCTCACACATCAATAAGTGAGAGATTAAGATGAAACACGGGCAAAGTGATCTAGGCGCTAAACGCCCACGATACCACCCCGTTATAGCGTGGGAAAATCAGAACCTCACAAATGACTTTGTGGACATAAACAGAGTAGCACTAGATGATCGCTACGGTAAAAATGGTGCTTCGCTGTACAAAAGAAGAAACGGCCAAGGACCCACTAGGGGAGAAACTCTTGGTCTTTTCGGAATGATCGATTACGAAAGCAAGAACAGTGCTTTTAATTCTGGTCTGATAACTGCGGCTGCAGTGTATGGCGTGGTAGATCTATACTTGAACAGGGGCCACGATTTGGCAGGACTTCAGAGAAGACTAGCTAGATGGCCTTTAGGATTGATCGGGCTAGGAGTAGTTTACCTTGCTATTGCTCCGAGCCAGTGATTGCGATACTAGTCGGGTCGAGATAGTTCACAGAACACTCTAAACACATTACAACCCGACCAGTACCTTCGACCTCTTGTATGATGAGATCGACACCGTCGCATTCACGACAGCGCATATAGTCACTCTCAGGAAAGGTTGCTCTCTAGGAGTAGCACCGCGTTAAGAAGTGAGGCAGTGCCTTCTTCTAGTTCGTGGTTTGCTACATCTTGGCTAAAGCTGACACTCTTTCCGGCAATTTCTACAGTAACGCTAACAGTTGTTGTTTTATTTTCTCGCATATGGTTCACATCCGCCCTGGTGGGCTTAATCTATAGACTCTTTCATCCCCTCTTTATAGATTACTCATCAGAAGACTTGCGGAACCTAGGAAGCTTGCGTTCTTCACTGTTAGGCTTCCACTCGACTTTACTAGTGCCATCTTCGCTACGCTGGGTTTCGATACGTCGCTTTGCCCTGTGACCTCTACCAAATAGCTTGGTGTCTTTAGAGTACTTTGCTTTGGATCCCCGAAGACCCACAGCTTCTTCGTTGCTCCAAGTGATAGCGTGCTTTTGTTCATGGGTTTGTTCAAGTTGCCGCTTGAATCCGAACACTTCGTCCCAAGGTTCTCCGAGGCACACATGGTTGTTGACCACATGCTTGAAGTCGCAACTCATACACTTGACAGTTATTAAGTGGTTCCAGACTTGAGTGTCACCTCTAGTCGAACTCTTTTGAGACTCTACTCCTCCGATAGTGTGGAAGATCCTAGTATCCTTGTGGCCACACATAGGGCAACCTACCGGTTCGCCTTTCTTGTCGTCCATTACGATCTCTCCCTCAAGGTTAACTTTCTTGTCTGCAATGTCTCTACAGATCGGGCAAGCTCTTCGCTTGTTCCACTCATTCGCCGTAATTCTCTCGTCCACTATCAACCACCTCCTCTTCGTCTTCGTACAGTGAGGAGTGCATTATCTGGAATAGTAGTGCATTAGCCAAATAGACCATTTGTTGGGGACTACCATTCATTCTAAACCCTAGCATACCATTAGGGTTAGCACAGGCCATCACAAAGTCCGTAACACCATCAGCGGCTAGCTCCATGACCAACGCATCGATCTTTGCGAGCGCTGCCTCATCAACCACGAGTAGCCACCTCCTTGAGCTCTTGCGCCAAGTTCTTCAGCGCAGCGATTGTTTTCGGATCTTTGAAGTCATAGTAGATCTGGGTGTTGACGGCCTTCTTCACGGAGCTAGACTTTGCCAGTATGTCTTCCATCCACCGCCCGTAGTTCGCCTGAACCATTGTACAAAATGACTCTTGCATGCTTGTCCAGCAAGAGTGGCACATCACTACGGGTTCGATCACTTGCTCGTACTTTTCTATCTCGTCAACATCTTCCCAGCCCTTTGCAGCGTAAGCATCTGAACTACCTACGATCACTTCTTCGAGGTATATGTCGTACTCAGCTGGCTCTAGAAGGTGGCTTCTAGTTTTGGTTCCACAAGTCTTGCAGTAACCGTAAGGTGTGGCCACGTCGGTGCGAGTAAAGGTTCTCCCCATGAATCACGAACAGTTTCATCCGACATATATACTCTCTTTCTTTACTTCCATCAGTAAGGTCAAATACCCAGCCTCCGTCCCAACTAACATGGCAGCGCGAGCCGGAACGATTGATACGATGTCTGTAGTAAAGGTATCAGACAGATTAGACAGTGTCAAGCCAATGACAGGTGTGTCTGTTGAAGAAACTGAAGTAGCACTTAGGGTTAGCGACTGTGGGCGAGCAACACTAGCCGCAGATTCCTTCGGAGCACTAAGCATAGGGACCACGGCCGGATCCCTTGCTTCCTTCAATACCAATAAGGTAGACATCATATGCCCTAGAGGTATACAACTCAAAGCAGCATCAGGAAATTCTGGTACTATAGTGATAGGAGGTAGCTCGGTCTCATACAATGCCACAGCCGCTAACATCAACGGACTACCGCTAGCTGCAGGAGAAAGCATCTTCTTGGAAGTCACCCAGCTCTCTTCCATTTATGCAGACGCATCCGCATCAAGCCAGGTTCTACACTGGATCGCATACTGAGGTGATTACATGGGACATATGACTTCAGCCATCACCGGTTCCGCTACAACCATTGACACCGAAGACTTAACCGCAAACAGAGCAGTTATCTCGAATGGCTCTCAAAAGATTGGGGTATCTGCGACAACCAGTACCGAACTAGGATATGTTAACGGTGTAACAAGTGCAATACAGACTCAACTAGACACGAAAGAGCAGATAGGAAAGAAAACTATCTGGGTTCCCGCTGCTGCAATGTACCCTAACACCACCAATGGCTGCGCTGCGCTAGCGCAGGTTGAATTAAGCAACGGACCAGAGTTGAAAGTTCTCGACTTCGACGATGGCTCTGACGAGTTTGCCCAATTCACTGTTGCATTCCCTAAGTCGTGGAATGAAGGAACTATCACCTTTCAACCATTTTGGACTATTTCAGCAACAGGGACTAACACAGTGGCGTGGCAACTACAAGCGGTTTCTTTTGCAGACAACGCTGACCAAAATACAACCTTTGGTACAGCAGTTGCTACAAGCGCAAAGGCCCACAGTGGAACAAGCGGAGACCTAATGGTATCGGCAGAAAGTGGAGCAGTGACAGTGAAAAACGCAGCGGTTGACACAGTGACCTACTTCCAAATAAACAGGGACACCTCTGCTGATAACCACGCAAGCGATGCAAGGCTCGTTGGCATCAAAATCTTCTATACGACTGACGCAGTAAACGATGCTTGAGGTGACCAAGTGTCAGGATTCGGGTACACTGTTCTTGGCTTCGGATCTCATCCATCAAGGGGACCTGCGGCACTTTCCCTTGCTTTGAACACGACATCAGTCACCATCAATGTTGATGTTGGTTCGCTAAATCCCGAAGCAGCCCACACTGTAGACACTAATGCTGGACAAGCAGATTCAACAGCAACTGCGAGTGGCGGAGATGGGTCATACACATTTGCTTGGACTATCACTGAAACAGAAGACGATAACGTAGGCGCTGCAGGTTGTGCGGTTTTGGCGAATGGAACTCAAAATGCCGCCCAATACGATACTGCAACATTCAGAGTAACTCAGCCAGCGACGATTTCAGGCGGCGCACCAGTAGAACCGCCACCGCAGTTCGTGCGAGCGGTTTATCGACTAAGATGCACAGTGACAGATGGTAACAGCGATACTGCCACCGCTGACTTCATTGTCACAGTTCAGGGTCAGTGATGAACTGTTAAGTACCGAATGAAAGGTCTTTCAGTTCATGGAGGACATACCCCATTCCGACAACGACGCCCAGAAACTAGACCTCAGTTCGCCCGAGGCAACCAGAGAAGTAACCCTCTCCCTAAGTGGGGCAGAGCTAGAAGTTCTCAGCCTATTGTGCGAACAATACATTCAGCCAAAAGGCTATGAAATGATCAAGCTGGCGATGTCACTGATAGAAAAGCTAAGAGACGCCAAGACCTTCGAAGTTGAACTCGAAGACGAACAGGAGGCTTTCTGATGGCAGAAAACGTAAGTGATGCCAAGCAACAAGTTGGAGCATCAGCTAGAGAAGTCTGCATCCACATTGCACAGCAATTAGGAGACATCGTTAAACACACACTTGGTCCCTCTGGCCTAGACAACATGTTGGTTGACAATGCAAAGGAAGTTGTTATCACCAACGATGGTGCGACCATCATGAAAGAATCGGACATCGACCACCCTGTGGCTAAAGTCATCATGGATGTCGCAAGAACACAAGAAGAGCAATGTTTCGACGGGACTACTTCTAGCATCATCCTCACCGGAGAACTAATGCAACAAGCGAAGACCCTGCTAAACAACAAGATCCACCCGACCAAGATTTCACTGGGATACCAGATCGCAGCCATCAAGGCGGAAGAGTTCTTGCTAGACATGGGTATGGAGGCCAACGCCGAAGTGCTAGACATGGTGGCTCAAACAGCCATGACAGGTAAGTCAGCAGAAGCAGACAAAGAACATCTTGCAAAAATTTGCGTGGAAGTGGCCCAAGCCGCACCACTCAAGGACATCAACATTGTCAGAAGACCTAACGGTAAGATCCGAGACTCATTGGCTATCGCTGGCCTACTTATTGATGGTGCTAAGGCTTCACACGAGATGCCTGACGCAATCGAATCAGCAAAGATCGGGCTCATTGCTGCGGACATCGACATTCCAGACTATGCCCAACAGTTGCAAGTCCAGATTAGCGACAACGATGGGGTCCAAGACTTCATTCAGGGCAGGAACGCACAGCTACTAGGAATCTCTGAGAAACTCAAGAAAACTGGCATGAATGTCTTGTTCTGTGCAAGAGACATACACCCAGCAATCATAGAAGACTTGGCCAGTTCCAATGTCTATGTTGTGCGAAGAGTTAGGAGAAGCGACATGGAAGCACTAGCCAATGCCACCAATGCGAGAATCGTCGTCAATGTCGAGACAATTTCCAAGAAAGACCTTGGGGACTCTCGACTACTAGAAGAGATACTCATCGGTGAACGACCAATGATTAAGATCACAGGCACACCAAACGAGTCCACCGTCTCGGTGCTGGTTCGAGCACCTACTCAACATGTTGTTGACGAGATCAAGCGAGCATTCGACGATGCTATCGGAGTTGTCTCGATTGCACTAGAAGACAAGAGCGTACTGCCTGGCGGCGGAGCACCATACATGCTACTGTCACTGAAGCTCAAGGAATATGCCGCAACAGTGGGAGGCCGAGAGCAAATGGCAGTGGAAGCATTCGCAAATGCACTAGAGATCATACCGAAAACGCTCGCAGAGAACTCTGGATTGGACCCAATCGACGCAATGATTGCACTACGCAAGGCACACACTGAGTCAGACGGTTGGAAGTACGGTATCAACGTCAGCGATGGCAGTGCAATTGACATGCTAGAAGCCAATGTCGTCGAGCCAAAGCGAGTATCAGCGCAAGCAATTAGAAGTGCGGCAGACATTTCGTCCCAGCTAATCAGAATCGAGAAGATCATTACTGCAAAGAGAAGAGCGGAGATAGGGGAAGATGGCTTCGACTTCTAAGATAGAAGACGCCCTCAAGCTCCTACTTGAGGAAGGAAGGACTTTCATACTGATGGTCCAAAGCGATTCAGGCAACTTGACATACTATAGCAATAACCAAGGAGACAAGCTCTACCTTGTAGGACAGGAGGAACAATAATGCCCATAGCACCACCAAATAGCCCGCTTTTAGACCTAATGTACGCACAAACAGGTGACATGGGCGAGTCAGTCTCACGCGAAGACATGATGGAGATACAGCGAGAACAAGAAGCCCGACTCTTGGGTACATTCTTTGTCCAAGCTATCTTCTTGGCACTGTCAGTCATGCTGTACTCGGCATGGGAGTGGAGTCAATTTAGTCAGCCATGGGAAGCAGCGCTTTTCTACGGACTTATGGCTTTCTCACTTCAAGCGGCTTTGTACTTCAGTTACCGAACCATGTTTGAAGATTCCTCGAACTACCGAAAAGAGCTCAAGCGAATGAAGAACAAACAGAAGAAAAGAATGGCGAAAATGTCTTTCGAGATGCGAAAGATGCAGACGGAAGCCCTACTAGGACACCAAATGCAACAGTATCAACAGCAAATGCAGCTAGCAAACGCAGATGGGGTCATCGACAGTGGTGAATCTGCCATGCTACAACATCAGATGCAACAGATCCAGCAAACGGCACAGGCGGGTGGCCTGGGAAATGGTCTCGACCTAGAAGCACTAGCACGACAGCTAGGAATCGACCAGTTCAAGCTAGGACCCATTCCACTTGGCCCAAGAATGACAATGAACCAAACACTGCCCTCAAGCTTGTCGCTGCCACCGCAAGCTCCAAACAAATTAGATCTAAACCCAGTCGACGAGACACTGCAATGAAATGTCAGGCTTCGACAGCCAAAGGAGAAAGGTGCAAGCGATATGTCGATGAACAATTCTG
>UEXM01002341.1_pt1 | contig 13605 bp, 8 predicted proteins | sample 1796661 | NCBI WGS metagenome assembly UEXM01 (sample SAMEA4772469, study PRJEB27181) | metagenome | reverse complement strand
TACTACACGCAAACCAGTAAAAGAAAAAAGATATATGTACATAAACTGGCTCGGTGCATATATAATGAACGCAGAAAAGTGGCTAGAAAACGAAAAATTGGAATTTACAAATGGCGATAAACTTCTCAAGCCTTGGGAACCAGATCCAGAATGGGAACTTACTAATAGTTGATGGTCTAAACGTAGCCTTTAGGTGGAAGCACTCTAAACAGCTCGAGTTTAAACACGACTATGTAAGAACTGTTGAAAGTCTAGCAAAGTCATACAACTGTGGAAACATAGTTATACTAGCAGATGGTGGAAGTACCTATAGAAAAAGATTAGCCCCCGATTACAAAGCGAATCGGTCGGATAAGTATGCGGAGCAAACCGAACAAGAAAAAGCAGAATTTGCCCAGTTTATGGGAGAATTTAGTAATGCCTTTACACAACTAAAAAGTAGAGGACATTTAACAATAAAACAAAAAGGACTAGAGGCTGACGATTTAGCAGCTTGGATAGTCGGAAAGAAAAAAGAATTTGGTATAGGAGAGATTTGGTTGATATCATCAGATAGAGACTGGGACTTACTTATACAAGAAGATGTTTCTAGATTTAGTACAGTAACTAGAAAAGAAATAACTTTAGATAATTGGGAAGACCACTATGATGTTGAGCCAGATAAATATCTGACACTCAAATGTCTAGCAGGTGATACAGGTGATAACGTACCTGGGATAGCAGGAATCGGTCCTAAGAGGGCTGTCTCACTTATCGAACAGTATGGAGACTTATTTGATATATACAACGCTTGTCCTATTGACAGCAAGTATAAATTTATACAGTCTCTCAACGAAAACGCAGATAGATTATTACTTAATGCTGAACTCATGGATTTGGAGAGTTATTCAGAACAAGCATTAATCGAAGCAGACATGAACTTAGAGGACTTGTCCTCACAAATATTGGAGTATTTGAATGATACAGATTGACTATAGTAAAGATGATTTACTAACAGAGTTCAGTAAACTTACTCTACAAGATAGATACCTTGTTGGCGATGAACAAAGCCCACAAGAAGCCTTTGCAAGAGCTGCTGAAGCTTTTGCTGATGATGAAGCTCACGCTCAGAGAATATATGATTATGCTAGTAAACTATGGTTTATGTTTGCAACTCCTGTGTTATCGAATGGTGGAACTAAACGAGGCTTACCTATCAGTTGTTTTCTTAATTATATAGAAGATAGTAGAGAAGGAATTACTGGACATTATACAGAAAATGCCTACTTGTCCTCAATGGGCGGTGGTATAGGTGGTGGCTGGAGTGATGTTAGGTCACAAGGCACTAAAACATCTAAAGGCTCAGAGTCTACAGGTGTAGTTCCTTTTATGAAAGTAGTTGACGCAGAAATGTTAGCTTTTTCACAAGGTGTAACTCGTAGAGGTAGCTATGCTTCCTATCTACACATGAGTCACCCTGAAATAGAAGAGTTTTTAGATATTAGAAAGCCTACAGGTGGAGACATTAACCGTAAGTGTACAAACTTACACCATGGTGTAGTTATACCAGACGAGTTTATGGAGATAATTCATAAGGCAACTAAACTAGAAGGCTTTGATGATAGTTGGGAACTTAAAGACCCGCATAGTGGAGAAGTTAAGAAAGTAATAAGTGCAAGAACTTTATGGGTAAAATTATTACAAAATAGAATGGAAACAGGAGAACCTTATCTTATGTTTGAAGATGCTGTGCAATCAGATTTGCCAGACTTTCAAAAAAGAAAAGGACTAAAAGTCAATCATTCTAATCTTTGTTCTGAAATTACACTAGCAACAAATGAAGAAAGAACAGCAGTATGTTGTTTATCAAGTGTAAATCTGGAGTATTTTGACGAATGGAAAAATACACCTGCTTTTATACCTGACTTAGTACGTTTTCTAGATAATGTTTTGACGCATTTTATAGCGAACGCACCTGATGAGTTAGAAAGAGCAAAGTATAGTGCTTCTAGAGAAAGAAGTATTGGTCTTGGTGCTATGGGTTTTCATGCACACTTGCAAAAGAATAATATTCCTTTTGAAAGTATGATGGCTACTAGTACTAATATGGTAATATTTAAACACATTAAGAGTCAAGCAGAAGCTGAGACACATAAACTTGCAGTAGAAAGAGGGGCATGCCCTGATGATGATACTGCTTCAGTAAGAAATGCTCATCTGTTAGCTATAGCTCCTAATGCAAGTTCTAGTATTATTTGTGGAAACACAAGTCCAAGTATTGAGCCTTATAGAGCAAACGCTTTTACACAAAAAACTAAGTCTGGGTCTTACTTGATGAAAAACAAATTTTTAGAAGAAGTACTAGACAAGTATGGAAATAATGATGATTCAACATGGTCAAGCATTATAGCAAACAAAGGTAGCTGTCAACACCTTGACTTTCTCTCAGCTGATGAAAGAGAAGTTTTTAAAACAGCAGTAGAAATTAATCAAGCATGGGTAGTAGAACACGCTAGTATGAGACAAGAATTTATTTGTCAGTCTCAAAGTGTGAATCTATTTTTCCCACCTGATGTAAACAAAGGAGACCTACACAATGTTCATATGTTAGCATGGGCTAAGAATATGAAAACACTTTATTACCTACGTAGTGAAGCCATTGGTAGAGCAGACAATGTAGCAAGTCAGGCAAAAAGAGAGATAATCTTTGAGCAATCAGATTGTCTAAGTTGTGAGGGATAAATGAACTTATTAGAAGAAAGAGACTATTATAAACCTTTTAACTACCCTTGGGCATTTGAGATGTATAAAAAGCAACAGCAAATGCATTGGATGCCAGAAGAAGTACCGTTACAAGACGATATAAAAGACTATAAAGAAAAACTAACCCCTGAGAACAAAGCATTAGTAGATAATATCTTCCGATTCTTTACTCAGGCAGATGTAGATGTATGTTGTGGATATGCAAAGCACTATTTACCAACATTCAAACAACCAGAAGTAAGAATGATGCTAGTGAGCTTTGCTGCAATGGAAGCAGTTCACCAAGAAGCATACTCTTTACTACTAGAGACTCTCGGTAAATCAGATGATGAATATCAAAAGTTTACAGAGATTCAAGCAATGTCAGATAAACATGAGTATCTAACTGATTTTAATATGAGAGATAAGCATGAAATGGCAAAAACAATGGCTGTGTACAGCGGATTTACAGAAGGAGTACAACTATTTAGTAGTTTTGCTATACTTCTTAATTTCCCTAGACACAACCTTATGAAAGGCATGGGGCAAATTGTCACATGGTCTATTCGGGACGAAACTCTACATGTAGAGGGAATGTCCAAACTATTCAGAACTTTTATAGCTGAAAATCCAGAACTCTGGACAGACAAGTTAAAATACGAAGTATACTGTGCAGCAGAACGAGTAGTAGAACTAGAAGATAGTTTTATTGATGTTTGTTTTGATAACGCAGACATAGAGGGTTTAACTGCCGTAGAAGTAAAAGAATATATTAGGTATATCGCAGACAGAAGACTCTTAGGTCTCGGTATGAAAGCAATCTTCCACAGTACTGAAAATCCATTACCATGGTTGGACCAACAGATTAATGCAGTGGAACACACAAACTTCTTTGAGAATCGAGCGACAGAGTACGCAAAGAGTACAACTCAAGGAAATTGGCAAGACATTTTTGGATAAGGAGAAAAAAATGACAGAAGTAACCAACAGCGAGCCAGTATTAATGTTTAACGACAAGAAATACATTATCTCGGAACTGCATGACGATGCAAAAGTTATAGTACAAATGTTACAGGGATTAGAGCAGGACTTAGTTTCAGCTAAAATTCAACACGACAGATTACTATTAGCTAAAGAAGGCTACACAAGTAGACTCGAGCAAGTCATTGATAAAGACCCTAATGAGGTCGAAGCAGAACCCGTAGAAGGTTCCTAAAACGAAAAACCCGCCTAGTGCGGGTTTTTTATTGCTTCCTTGTCGGGGATTATTCTACTAAATTTGTATCAATGCTAGTTTGGTACGACTGTTTTACAGAGTCAGTCCATGTAGTATTACAAAGACTTTGTACTTCAGAAGATTCTGAAGTTATGTTAGTATCTACCCATGAGCCTTCTACTTTTACAGAAGGATATATATGCCTAAATATTTCTGTCTCTCTTGTATATATTTGTATTATTCCTAGATTTAAAACTTCCATTATGTGTAAACTCCTTCCACTGTTAGTATGCCTCCCATAGCATTACTTGCATCATTAGATACTGTAAATCCATATCTTTGAGCCCCAGGGCTATATGCATATACTTGTCCATTATTTATATATGCCCCCATATTAATAGCAGGGTGATATGATAATCCTTTAGCATCAGGAGATGATGAATCGCTTGATTTATATCCATTCTGAATTGTTCCTGCTCCCATACTACCAAAATTTGTTGCAGACCAACTATGTCCTGAGTAACCCCCAACGCTATATCTAGCATTTAATCCGTTAGACCCACCTGAACCATAACCTACTATAGATACTTCATACCTTAGTGTTCCTCCAGTTCCTGCTCCTATAAGAGTATTTATATTAAGTTCATGTCTTGTTACAGCATTTCCTGTCATACTTATTGTTTTACTTAATTTGAAATGGTAAACTCCATCTGCAACCCAAACTTCTCGTCCTTGATTAAGTATCTTTGTGAAGCCTTCTCCAACTTGTAATACACTACCGTCTGCTGACCCTTCAAGAGCTCTATGAGTATTCCAATATATTCTTTGATTCGTACCAGTACTAAATCTCAATCCGTTATTATTACCTGATATAATTAGTGCATATGCTTGTCCGCAATCTATGGTTGTTGACCCATTATTGTTTACTGTCAAGCCGTTATTAATTGCGGCTCCTGTTGAGTCAACTGTGCATATCCTTGCATATCTGTCAGAAGTAGCATTATTTCCTTTTAAGAACAACGCCCCACCGTAAGAACCTGACCATACTGGCTTGTTGTTACCTACGTTTACAGTATCAGCAGATAGAACAATATCGTCTGCCGCTGTGATAACCATATTATCAGTTATATGGCTATAGGTTATCATTCCAGTATTAGCACTGGCATCGTCACCCCATAGTATTCCAGCTTCTTTAGATGCAGGAGTTAAGAAATTGATATAAGTATGTGATGAGTTTTCAAGAACAAGAGAACTATCTGTATTGTTTGCTACTGCGCCTGATTCGCCTTTAAAAAGATGTAAAAGTGCTGTTGGGTCGTCAGTTCCAATTCCAACCTTACCATCATAACTAATTCTCATACTTTCATTAAGTACACCAACTGTACCTGTTTCAAATGACAGTCCCGAAGATATATTAGTTCCTGAGTTTATTTCTGCGACTGACCTGATTTTTCCTACATTTTGATTAACACCATTATTTCTTTCTGCTTGAAATACTATAGCAGGACCAAACCCGGTTGTAGTTGTTCCAGTTGATAATGCTGTAAGAAACATCATGTTTACTGCATCATTGGTTGTCGAATCATTTGACTGTATATGTAGTAAGGATGCTGGACCGGTTGTTCCAATACCAACATTGCCTGCGTTACTTACAGTTAGTCCATACACATTATCTGTAAGATTCATCAAATAAGTATTTGAATTATCTGAATTAAACCCCCATTTTTTACAAGAATGTCCAGTTCTTTGATATGCAAACGAAACTGTTGCTGCACTTGAAATTTCTAGGGGGTAACCTGGATTATCAGTTCCAATTCCAACGTTGCCTGCACTAGTAATACGCATTCTTTCAGTACCAAAAGTTGTATTTGCGGTACCAAGTGCTGTTCCAGCATCACCTGTATAAAATACTAATGCTGTTGGCATATCACTTGCACTATTAGCTGCACCTTCTAATATACCACTTATACTCGCTGAATATGCAATATTTGCTGCAGTACCATCAGTATGATTTGTGCCAAAATATATTGTTCCAGTATGTTTTTCATCAAGGGCTAAACCTCCGGTATACAAAGATTCTAAACTAATACCACCAGAAAATGATTGAGATTTATTTCCGTCTGAACGTTTGCCTTGTACTTTAATTACTGGTGAAGCTGCTGAAGCGGATGAATCTTCTATAAATAATCCACCAGTTGTATTAATACCACTAATATGTAATTTAGAGGACGGTGAATCTGTTCCGATACCAACGTTGCCAGTTGTTTGTTTAATTACTACTGTTTTAGTTTTTTGACCAGTTGAAAAATAAATATCATCGAAGTTTGTGTCTCCGATTATCATGTCATCACCGGAATCAACATAAATTGCATTCCGTAAAGTTCCATCGGCCTGATCCCATGATATAATATTATTATTAGGCAGATGGATTCCACCTACAACATGAAGAGCTCTCTCTGGAGAACTTGTTCCAATTCCAACGTTGCCGCCATTTTTAATTGTAAGTCTTGAGTCACTACCTTCTAGTATTTCGAAGTAATCAGTTGCTGTATTTCCTTGAGCTAATGACCAAGGACCTGCTGCACCACTTCTTTGTAGTAAAATACTAGCTGCACCTGCTGCTTGTCTAAAAACTTGTACTGAACTTTGTGCAACAATATCACCTGCAAATGTAGCTGCACCAGCATTTGACATATCAAGTGAAAGGGCAGTAAAAGTTGTTCCGCTATCACTACCTTGAAAATAAATATCCTTATCAGACCTTAAATTTCGTATGTTTAAATCTTCATTATTAACAGAAAATAACCCAACATCAGTTCCACCATCAGCTAAGTAAATATTACTAGAATCTGCATCTAATTTTATATCTCCTGCTGTATCAATGGTAAAGTTACCTGCAGAAGAACCACGTATAACTGTTAAATTACCACTTGAATTTGCAAATTGAACACCTGCATCTCCATCAGCAGCATTCCTTTTAACAACAAGCACGTCCGTAGCAGCATTTGTATTAACAGTTACAACACCATTTAATGTAGTGTTACCAGCGAGTGTTAGTCCTGAAGCTAAAGTATCTGAAGTAACAGAATTACTTGCCATTTTAGCAGTTGTTACTGCGTCATCAGCTATCTTTCCAGTTGTCACATTTGCGTCTGTAATCTTAGCTGTCGTTACTTGGGCATCCCCTATTTTAGCAGTAGTTACATTACTATCTGCAATTTTTGCAGTAGTTACATTACTATCGGCAATATCAGCAGTCGTGATTGTTCCGTCCGCTAATTTTGCGGCTGTTATCGAACTGTCTGCGATTAGTTCACTTGGTATCTTTGTGTTTGCCATTTTTTATCCTTAACTCGGTTTTGTAGGCCATACTACTTCTGATAAGTTTTTGTATGAGCTTGTTATATCTCTTAGTGCTTGTCTGTATGTTTTCCAAGCATCTGTTATTGCGTAATCTGAATTTGCCATAAAATCGGTTTCTGCTAATTTTTTATTTCTCTCGTCTCGTAATTGAGCCCAGTCTTCTGCTGCTCTTAACTCAAACCAAGCATATCTGTCATCTCCAGATAAATCTGTGTCATTTCCTCCTGGATTTGGAAATAATTTTTGTCCTTTATCTAATCTATGTGTTGCCATTAACTCATCCCCGCTGATGCAGCGTTCATTTCGCCACTAATTAATTCTGCTGCTGATGGTTGAGAACCATCAATTCTATATAATCTAGGACATGCCCAATGTAGTTCAGTTCCATCATTTGCAGTTGGATAATATAAGTATGTTCTATGTCCGATGTTATGTGATTGGTTTGAAGAAGTACCAGCTCTATATATATTTACACCACTAAATTGTCCTGAGTGTTGTTGTATTCTTGCTCCTGTATCTGTTCTAAATAATCCTTGATTTCCCATTGCTACATTTGATGTCATATGCCATGCGTGAATTGGCTGTATATCTACACACCAAACATTTTGTGGCAGACCACCTGTGCCGCTAATTGTCATATATGGATTACTAAGAGAGTTTCCACTTGTGTCATGAACGCCACCAGTTCCATGATAATATGTACCACTAGATGCTGAGCTTACTCGTTTTACCCAAAGCACAAATAGGTATGAGTAATTATTATCAATAGATATATTACCTGTTCCCCAACCACCAGAACCGCCTGTGCTTCCTGCAGAGATACCAGCCCATAGCCATTCAGTACATCCACTCGGTCCTTCACCTAGTTTCCATTTATTGGCATTTGCGTCGCCATTTAATCCATAAGATAGACCATAAGCACTATTAAATCCTGAAATACTGTCTCCATGTTGATAAGATGTATTACTTCTTGGTAAGTCCCATTCCATTACATTTGGTGTAGCTTTACCTGCTATTTTTCCTGACTTTTGAGTAGCGTTAACACTAGCCAGAGTAGCACCTACCAAGATAGATGAGTCTGGTTGAACTGATAAACCTCTAACACCTCCAGTTGATAATTCTATAGTATCTGCTGCAGGACTATACATTCCTGTATTATCATCACTTTGAAATGTGTATACTGGACCTGCTGCTGTTGTTGTATTCTTTGCTAAAACTCTGCCTGAATCTTCTACTTCTAAATAACTAGTACCACCACCATAGATATATGTATGATGACCACCAGTTGCAACTCCTAAACGAAGAGGTCCATTAAATCTTATTATTTCTCTCGTAACTGCTCCACCACTTGCTTTTGACATAGTTACAGCAGTATCTCTACTTGTATTACCTATAGCTAAGCAATCGTCAACAGTAGTAGTTATACCAATATTTACTTTGCCTGTACTATCAATACGCATTCTCTGTAGGGTAGAACCAGTATAAAATCTTAATGTTCCTGCTGAGCCTGATATTTCACTCCAAATATCCGTATTATTATTTGCGTAAAAACTTATAAAGCCATGATCGTTACCTGACCTAGCTGCTATTCTTATTCCATTTGCACCTGAATCTGATTGAATGTTAAGAGGTGCAAGTGGATTATCTATTCCTATACCAACTTCACCAGTTTGTTGAATTCTCATTCTACGAGTTGGATTATAATCTGGGCTATCCGCGTCTGTGCCACCAGTGAAGAAATCTATATTTGCATAAGGCCCAGCACTTTGTGAATCATTTCTATAATTTTTTATTTCTAAGTTAGCGTTACCTTCACCCCATGCAAAGGAAGCACCTTTGCTACCACCACGCCAGATTTCTAAACCGTAATTGCTAGTACCAGTATTATCTAATCGTATATTTTCAGAACTACCACTAATATTAAGTTTTGCTTGTGGATTATCTGTTCCAATTCCAACGTTGCCGTTAGCCATAATACGCATCTTTTCGGAGTACCCACCAGAGCCCCTAGTATTAAATGCCATGTCACCATAATGATTTGAATGGTCTCTATTATGTGAATTTATTGAAACTGTTTCTCCAGCACCAGCTGATTCAAAACTTAATTTAGTAAAATTATTTGCTGTATTATTTGCATTCTGTATAGCTACTGTTGGACCAGTACTTCCAATTGCTGTAGCTGTTCCGTATCCTTTAAAGTAAGCAACTCTCCCATCTGTTCCATCTGTTTGTATTCCTTTAACTTGTAAAGTAAAATTATTTGCACTTGGGTCTTGATTAATACCAACCCTACTAGCTGGGTCTACTCTTAATCCAATTGAAGTATTATTATATACTGTAAATCTATTATTAGTAGCTGTTTGACCATAACCTACTCCAAGTTCTCCATTACTATCTGAACTTAGTCGAACGTCATCTCCTATATAAAGACTTGAATTTATATATACATTATTTTCAAAGTGAGCTGTGCCCGCATCTGACATGTCAAGCTTCATAGCAGTTATTATGCCTGTATCGGAGTCATTTCCTTTAAATACTATATCATAGTTTGACCTCGTACTAGCAATATTTAAATCGCCATTTTCAAGACCCAATCTACCTGTAGCTACACCTGCATCTTTTAATTGTATGTCTCCACCATCTGCGTCAAGATTAATGTCTCCTGCCGCATCCACAGTCATATCTCCACCCGCTAATATATTGTAAGCACCCGGGCTCATTATGGTCATATAATCACCGTTGTGTGAATATTGTATTTTTGCTCTTACATCACCACCTGAATCTCCAAAGAATATATTTCCATCGCCACCAGTTCCTGAAAGAATTGATATACCATGACTACCAGTACCAAAAACCACTAAGTCATTTGCATTAGTATTAGGTGTTACTGGAAAACTTCCAGACCCTACATAAGATAAAGTTCCAGATATAGTTCCTGCTGATATATTTCCAGTACCTGAACCATTTGTTCCTCTAAAAGAAGTTGATGTTGCATCAATAAATGCTGTACCGTTTGCATAAAGTTCTATGTTTGACCCACCACCTGCTGCAGATAGAACCAAAGGAGCCCCTGAGGTAGAAAGTATATTTTGAGCTACTGTTACTGTTCCTGCAAAGGTAGCGTTGCCATCTGCTGTTACTCTTAATCTTGTTCCTGTATTACCACTATTTGTTGAGTATAGTTGCCAGTCTGATTCACTACCTTCTACTCCTGATAACCATCTTGCAGTGCCTCCCTGCTTGTGCCAAAGCCATGAGGCTCTGTTGGTCGCACTGGAATTAATAACCATATAAGCATGAGTAGTGCTGTTTGTAGTAATATCACTTGTACTTGTAATTGCACCACTAGAGATGGTGCCTGCAAAGGTAGCGTTTTGTGAGGTGTCTAAAGTAAGAGCTGCTACATGGTTACTTCTCAATATAAGATTATGATTGCTTTTACTTCCTATGTAAGTGCCTGAAGAATCTGCATATAATCTACCATAAGCAGATGTTACATCTCCAAAGTCTATCATTCCGCTAGAACCTGCATCTACTGTTAAAGTTCCGCTTACTGTACCACCACTCGAAGCTAAGAAAAGATCAGTATCTGCTGTCCAAGATATATCTGTTCCATCTGATGTAAGTACGTGACCATTTGTTCCAGCAGCTAAGTATGCAGGGTTTCCTGCTGCGTTTCCGTATACTATACTTCCACGAGTTAGTCCTGCCATTTGGTCTAGACCGACTGCATTATCTGCTATCTGGTCTGCTGTAATTTGATTGTCGTCTATATGTTGTGTAAGAATGGCGTTGTTTGCTATGTCTCCACCGAGTATTGTACCTGCGGCTATTTTACCTGTAGTTACAGAACTATCTGCAATTTTACCAGTTGTAATCTGACCATCAGCTATATCTGCGGTAACTATTGTTCCGTCTGCTATTTTTGCTGATGTGATTGTGCCATCTGCCATTTGTAAGGCTGTGACAGCATTGATTGCTATTTGGGTAGCTGTAATATTATTTTCTGCTATATGTACGGAAGTAATAGCATTATCAGCTATGAGGGTTCCTGATATAGCATTAATTGCTACTAGTTCTGATGGTATTTTTGTATTTGCCATTATTTATCCTATCATATGCCCATGGAAGGAACTTTGTCCACCATATATGTTTGCGCCTGAGTTACCTCCACCTAGTGACATTCTTACAGTCACGTAGTCTCCTGCGTCTAATTTTATTATTGTTTGTCTTATTACTCCTGTATGACTACTACCCTCATGTCCTTGTTGAGTTGTACTACCATACGCAGAACCATTTTTATAGAACCAAGGTGTGAGTACTCCATTTGTATGAGGATATACTAAAAGGTTTATTCCGAAAGAATATACCCCATCGCATGGTGCAGTAAATCTTCCATTCGAGCCCGAATAACACCCTCCTTGGTCAAGAACTTCTGTATTAAACACAATATCACTATTTAAGTTTGAAGGTGCTGTTAAAGCACTACTCAGTGTAGCAAAGAAAGCGGGTTGATAACATGCTCTTATTTTACCGTGTACAGTAAGGTCTCTAGAAGTACCCAGAGCTGGTCTATTATCTAGTTTTAATTCTGCAATAGTAGTTCCGCTTCTACCATTATTTACAACAGGAGTTATTGGGTCTATAGAGCATTGCTCATCTCTGTGAGTTACATAAGCTCTTAGTGTTCCTTGTGTGCCTGTTGCTTTTCCAAACTTAACTTGAAAGTGCCCTGTTGCTCCAGAACCATTTGGTGTAATAATTCTTGCTTCACTTATAAAGAATGAATTATGTGCAGAAGATGCTTTTAGATTTATATAAGAATCCCAACCATAGTAGTATGATGTACCGTAATGCGAACCTATATCAAACTCCATGTTTCCATGATGAGAACTACTTGGAGCATATATTGCGTCCCAAAATAATTTAATTGTTGCTATGTTTCTACCGTAAGGAACTGCCGCTATATCTACCCAATCACCTGCACTTGCACCTAATCCATTAGAGCTACTATAACCCGCACTCCTAGTTGAGGAGAATTGTATAGTTCCAACTTCCATCCTGTAGTCATCATGTAAGTTGAGTAATGTTTTGCCGTTACCATGTGTTACCTGAAATACCCTTGACGCTGTATTGTTATCTGCGTCAACTTGCATAACTATAGATTCTTTAGCTGAAATCTTTTGTCCATCTGCCTTTTGGAAGTGAATACCATCATTATCAAATTTTAAAATACTATTACCACTTGCAGTGAAGTCAATATAGTTATCGTTTCTTATACCAATCGCATTACTAAGGTCAGAATTGTCTGCTAAATATAAACCTGCTGTTCCACCCATTGCATACATGTACCCATTTGAGCTTCCTAGAAGACTGTTATTTGCTCCAGCAAAAGAATGAGTAGGATTAAGTGTTAGATGTCCTGCAGCAGCAAGACGCATGTCCTCAACGCCATCAGAACCAAAAAATCTATGATAACCACCAGTTTTATAGCCTAAGTAACCTATATTATTGCCACCTAATATCTGGTATGTAGCAGCTTGAGAACTAAACTGAATACGACCTAAGTTAGAAGCACCATCAGCTTGTAATATCATTGTTCCAGCAGAATCAAGACGCATTCTTATATTGCCACCATTAGTAGCAAACTGCATTTGATTAGTATCATGAGCGTAGTTTATATAACCTGTATATAAAGAAGTACCACTTGCAGCATCACCAAAATGAATTGTATTAGCACCATTAGTAGGATTTGCTAACATCTGTATTAATGCTTGGCTATCTCCTGTACCCCCAATAGTGATATCGCCAAATGTAGAAGTACCGGTACTTGTTATAGCACCACTAGAAATAGTTCCAATATTAGTTAGGTTTCTACTGCTATTCATCACAACTGTACTGCCTAATTTATAAGCTGCTGCTTGTACGGTGTATGCTGTTGTTATATCTCCTGCAAATGTAGCATTGTTTGAGGTATCAAGTCTAAGTTGCATTGAACCTGCTTTTTGTATTTCAAAATTATTAGCACCTGTTCCTGCAAAATTTCTGTCTAAAGCATAAGTATGAGTACTGTTACCATCTGCATCTTGTTGTGCTATTAATCTAACATTATTATCATTTACAGTTATGTTGACTTTTTGGGTTGCATCTCTACCAATATTAAACTCAATATCATCACCAGCTGAGTAGAATGTATGGTCTGCTCCAGCAACTACTAAGTTACCTGTTATATCAGCGTTACCATCAATATCGAGTGAGTCTGCTTGTAGTTCTCCTGTGATATCTACACCATCTGCTTTAGTTGT
>UEXM01002340.1_pt1 | contig 13619 bp, 24 predicted proteins | sample 1796661 | NCBI WGS metagenome assembly UEXM01 (sample SAMEA4772469, study PRJEB27181) | metagenome | reverse complement strand
ATTAAAAGTAGAGAGCAAAGGATTGAGCTTTACGTATGTGAAATTGCGGATTTGCAAAAAAAGATTAACGATTACGACGACTCTAAGGTTCAGAAGCTAGAAAAACGTATTAAGCTTTTGCTTACCAAGGTGAAAAAGAAGTCTACAGAAATTCTTGAATCATCAAGTAATGTAAACTGGACTGACAACTATCGTCGTTCTAACTTTGTTCTCGAAAGCATTGCATTTATTTCAGGTCATGAGGTTATCGTTGCAAATGAAGAAAACATTGATGAGCTTCTCCTTGATAAGAGTTGTAAGATCCATTCAATGAAGCTTTACAATGATACTCATCTTGAGATTAAGCTTAATGCTCGTGACGCTATGGAGCGTGGCAATGAACCTGAGACTAGAATCGCAGGTCCACTAGCATACCATTTGTCTTTTAGTAGTAATGGTTATCCAAAGCTGTTTATTTCTGCAAAGAATAACAGTTGCATTGTCGGTCAGCTTGAGGGCTATAGTTGCTTGCATCCTCATACTCGTTCAGAGATGCTGGATACTTACTTAAGCGGTTATAATGCTAACGTGTGTCTTGGCGAAGCAGAGGGTGGATTGCTTCAGGCATGGTCCGATAAGGATATTGACTTGGCTATTCAGTTTGTTATTGGCTGGGCAACCAATGCCGATACAGAGGATAGCTGGGGCATGAAGGGTAAGGAATATTTCCCTGCTCCTAGTGATCTTAACCCTATGTCTAAGGAAGAGTATGCAAGGACTTTGCGTTCTCAGAGCCCCCTTGGCATTGTAAGTGTAGAGTACAAGAGCAAGAGTAATACTTTGCGATACGACATTACTGAAAAGGGTTGGACCTATAGCAAGAACAAGATGACTTACCTTGTTCAGGCTAACGACCCTAGTAAGTTTGTAAAAGTAAAGCTAGATAAGTTAAACAAGTCTTCTGTTTACACAGAAACTAATAGGACGTAATAAAGGCGGCCCTCACGGGCCGCTTTTTCATGGAGGAAAAATATGAGTCATCTTAAGGCAGATAGTAAGTTTCAGGCAGTTAGCCCAATGGCTACGCCAAATGTAAACGTTGTTTTTGATCGTGCTGCTCTAGAGCAGGCTAAGTACCTTGTTGATGAGGTACCCACAGAGTGTCAGTGGTTCCATCGTGTAGAGCGTGTTGAGGACAAGGACTCAATTACTTTCTACGTCTACGACATGATTGTACCCGATCAAGAAGTATCAGCAACTTTCGTTGAGTCTAGCGACAACGAAATGGTTGCTATGTCAGATGAGATTATGGCTCGCCTTGGTGGCGAGGAAAAGGTTTTGGAATCAGATAAGCTTATTAATGAGTTTAACGAGCTGACTAATACCTTCAGTGTATGGTGCCACAGTCATGTGAACATGACTACAGGTCCTTCTGGCACAGACAAGACGGAGTTTGCTGACCGCATTAAGAATGCTACTGAAGTTGGTGTTGTGCACCCACAGATTATGTTCATTTTGAACAAGAGGGGTGATTACACTTGTCACATTGCAGACATGGAAAGCGGTTGGGTTTTTAAGAACCCAAACGTAGTGGTAAGCAATGCTGACATTGACTTTAGTTACATCAATACTGCTATTAAGACTAAGATTCGCAAGAAGAAGCCTAGGCATAGTGTTAAGCGTTACAATCATAAGTACAGTCACGCTGCAGTTACTTCAGATGGCGGTGCTTCCGGTTGGTCTGCTGTACGCGATTCCAAGGGTCGCTTTGCCAAGGCAGGGGGTACTCCGCAGGGAAACTTCCCAGCCGCCATTCAGGCGGCGCACATGACCCACTACTTGGATGGCCCAATCAGTACAATGGATGGGGAGGATGGCAGTCTGATGACTGATGATTCTATTCATCTTGAATATGTAAGTGAGGATGACTGTAAGACTATTCTTGACCTTTGCGCGAAAATTGATTCTTTAGCAAAGAAGTCAGATAGAGATCCTCTTGTTCATAACTTGGATATGCTTGTTGGACAAATCATTGGTTGGCATTCTTTCTATTTCTTAAACTGTTTTTTGTTTGAAAGCTATTTTGACGCAAGCACTTTGACGTTTAAAGAGTTGGACGTTGGGAATGACTTGGATGTAGAGGCTTTCAGACAGAACGTGCACGAGCTTCCATATGACCACAAAATGCTTGTGGAAATTATGGATGACATCTTGATGATTAAAGAGTCCCCAAACGTTTTCGATTATCAGCATGCTCAAATGCTTGAAGATTACTTTGAACTAGGTGAGTGAAATGGAAGTATCGTTTCTTCGTCAGTCCGGTTGGGTTACCCCAGAGATGCTTGACGAGACGGTTGTAATTATTGGATGCGGCGCCGTAGGTTCATGGATTGCTATGACTGCGGCCCGTATGGGTTTTACCAAGTTTCTACTATTCGATGCTGATGCAGTTGAGGCACACAATGTGTCTAACCAGGCTTACGATGTAGAGCATATTGGTCAGGACAAGGCCACTGCCCTGAGCAGTGTCCTTACTAGGTTTAACCCGTTAGTGCAGGTAGAGGCTCGTGTAGAGTTCTTTACTGCTGAGACAGAGCTAGAGGACCTTAGCGCTTGCATCATCGCAACAGATACGATGAGTAGTCGCAAGGCTATTGGTGCTGCTGTTGAAGACAATCCGTTTGTATCCCGTTGTTTCGAGGTTCGCCTTGGTTGGGATTACGGTATGGTATCAGTATTTGACTCTAATGATGAGTCAGAGTACAGCAATTGGTTTAACACTCTAGGTAACGACGAGGACATTGAAGATGGCCCGTGCAACCTACGCATGTGTGTAGACCTTGCAATGTTTAGTGCAATTTCTGTTGTGCATCAGCTATGTGCTATGTACGTTACAGAAGCCCAAGAAGCAAACTGGAACTACGCTCCGCAGACACATATTATGTTTAAGGAGGGAGGTTTCCCAGTTACAGTACCCATGATGAAAGATGGTTCTGTCTATGGTGAAGAAGCCATTGATGAGCCTGATGAGCAGATTCAGTTCTAACCTATAATTAAGATTTAAAGTTCGAAAAACAAAAAAGGAAAAATAACATGTCTAGCATTATTATTCGTCGTCTTCCCGCTGGTGGTATTACTCGTGTTAGCGTTGCCGCTGGCACTACGCTTTCAAATGTCGTTGAGTCCGAGAACCTTTCTGGCCTTACGATTACTGTTAATGGCGAGTCCATTCCAGCTAACCGCTTTGCTACGTTTTCTCTAAACGGTGGCGAGCGTATTAACGCTTCACGCTCTGTTAAGGGCGCTTGATAAATGAAAGGGACTGGTTTATGCCAGTCCCTTTTTTATTTGTTTTTGATGTAAGAGAATGTAAAGAGCGTTTAATTCAAGCACTACAGTGAATAAAGTTCTTATTTTATTTGTATCAGTCATGTACTCTAGAAGTGTAGGGAATCCACCTTACGCTAGCTTACATACTGAGGCGCTAATGTACTCCATCGAAACGATTGCAGTTGATGATGAGTTGATTGATCGCTGCTATGCTACTGGTACTCTGCACCTAGATTTAGGTGAGCAAGAGTACGGCGTTAACTCCTATGTTGTTCTTCGCAGCAACATTGAAGATAAGAAGACTGTTGTAATGAGATACATGGGTTATGGCGAATGGACCAAAATGAACCCAAGTGTTTCAATTGAAGGTATCTCTGGAAAAGATGTTCATCAATCTTCATTCCTAGATATCATCAAGAACGATGAAGTTCTTCTAAACGTATGCATTGGCGCCGCAGGTACAGGTAAGACTACAATGGCTATTGCTTATGCAGTACACCGTTGGTTTAACGATGGTAAAAAGATTCTTATGGCTAAGCCTACTGCTATGGTTGGCAGAGGAAAAGCTTTTGGTCCAGTTCCAGGAACCATCGAAGAGAAGTATGCACCTTATCTGGCTTCTTACGAAATCGTATTGAAGAAGATTTTTGGTGACAGAGGTGCTTCAATCTTCCAACGCATGAAGCAAAAGAAAGATCTTGAGTTTATTCCTGTAGAACTTGCAAGAGGTTGTACTTTTGAAAACTGTACATTCATTCTTGACGAAGCACAGAATCTTGACTGGCACGAGTTAAACACTATTGTTAGCCGAATGGGAGAGGGAACCAAGATGTTAATCCTTGGAGACCTTTACCAGATTGATACAAAGTCTAGAAAGAATGAAACTGGTCTGCACAAAATGATTAGCTCAGATCCATTTTTTTATTCAGAACTTTGTTCTTTAACCACATTGCAAACACAGTATCGTTCACCAATTACACAGTTGGTTGCAGATATTGATGAGTTTGTAAGAGACTAAAGTTTATCTTTAGTTCAATACTAGGCGGTCCCATTGGGGCCGCCTTTATTATTTTAGGAGCAACTATGAGAGCAGATGTAGTAGTAGACCTAAGCCATGGTGACTGTGGCAAGGGTAAGGTAACTCATTCTCTTCTTGACCAGTACGACTACACGCATTGTATTCGGTACAACGGTGGCGGAAATGCTGGTCACACTATCATGCATGAAGGGCGTAAGTTTGTTACGCACCAGATTCCTGCTGGTGTGTTCTATAAGGGAATCACTTCTATTATTGGCAATGGCTGTGTAGTAAATGCAGCTGCTGTACATGCAGAAATGGAAGAGCTTATGGAGGTTGGTCTAGAGCGTGAAGCATTCAACAATCTTTTGATTGCTGGCAATGCACATGTTATTACACCTCGTCACCTAATTGAAGAAGCTGCTGAAAGCCGTGTAGGTACAACGCGCACAGGTAACGGTCCCGCTTATCGAGACAAGTACGGGCGCACTGGCAAGCAGGCTAAGCATTGTCTTGCAACTAAGTCTATTGCTAATGTTGTAGACCTTTACGAGCATTGGCTAGAGAATCCTGATGCAGAGATTCTTTGTGAAGGTGCTCAGGGTTTCGGATTAGACATTGACTGGGGTGACTATCCCTATGTTACTTCTAGTTCATGTACCGTTGGTGGTGCCATTCTTAACGGCATTCCTCATACTGCTATTAGAAATGTATGGGGCGTTATTAAGGGTTATGAAACTTATGTCGGCGCCAAGAGTTTTCAGGGTACAGACCCTGAGCTAGCAGAGCTACAGCGTATCGGACATGAGTACGGTGCTACAACTGGTCGTCTACGTCAGGCCAACTGGCTTAACCTAGACCTAGTTCAGAAGGGCGCATTCATGAATGACATTACCCACCTTGTTGTCAACAAGATGGATGTAATGGCAGAGGTAGGAGTGTATAAGCTATTCCATGAGGACAAGCTTATTACTTTTGCAAATGAAGACGACTTTATCAATTACATTTACGATTCACTACCGGGCGTGGAAATGTACTTTGAGTACTCTCCAGAGCCTATTGACTTTTCACTTTAATAGAGTTATAATATGACCAACCAAGAAATCTTGGTAGCGACAGAAGAACTATTAAAAGACTTATCTCCGAAAGACAGAGTAGAAGTATTTGCTAACTTGATTGCAAGAGAAGGTCTATTTCAAATGGGAAGCACTAACACAGGTGCTTCCCGTGAGGAGATTTTTAGTTTGTATCTTCGTGACCGTGATAAGAATGGTGAAACTATTGGAAACTCTTTGCTAATCCAGGGACTTGTTATGCTGGATTGGCTGAATACTTAGGAAAAAATATGTCAGAGAAGACTGTAGAATCAATGGTCTCAGATATTCGAGGACTCGTACACCCAGATCTAGTAGAGATGGCGTGGGAGTTCCTTGAGACTCAGACCAGTCGTGCAGGTCAACTTAACTTTTACAAGAGTAAGGGCGCCGCACAGTTTTCATATCTACCAGCTCGATACAATGATCGTGGCTTTGTAGAGAAGGATGGAGCTATCCTTCTAGAGGTAGCACCTGGTGTTGGCAAGCAGAAGTGGGACTGGGATCAGAAGATCTCATTTGCATTTTCTGTTGCAGACATTGCTAAGGTCCTAGGCGATTTTGATGAGAAGATTCGCATCTTCCATCAGCATGATCGCATGCCAAAGACCGTAGAGTTTGTACCAGGCGAGGGCAAGTATGCTGGCACTTGGAACATGTTCATTGCACAGGGTTCAAATAAGACTAATAACTATCATCGCGTAATGGTGCCTCTTGACAGTGGTGAGTTTGCACTTCTAACCAGAATGCTAACTGCTATCGCACCAAAGCTTATTGGATGGGTAAAGTAATGTACAAGCCAAAGCCACCTCAAAGTAACGAAGAGCTTCTTGCTAAGCTTAAGGCAAAGAATGCCGAGGCACGCAGACAAAAGCCTATCAAGATGGCTTTTGCTTTTGTAATTATGTCTTTGGCTTTTCTCATTGAGTCAGCTGTTTGCTTTATGCTATGGCAAGGCTTTGTATGGGCTAGTATTATTACTGCTCCAGCATCATTTACTTCTTCTATGCTAATTGTTACAGCAATTCATTTTGTTAGCGGTTTGTTTAGGAGTGAGTCATGATTTGGAAAGTTGAAACCAAAGATGGTACGGTAAATATTGGTCCCAATCAACTGGTTTCCAACTTGATCTCCAACTATGAAGCAGATGCTGAGTCACCTGACTATCAAGTCTTGGTAGACTCAATGATTGAGGCTTTGGAAAGCCAAGGAGTGCTTAAGGAAATGAATTTAACTCAGCTTATTATTAGCGGGTTTATCATTGGATCTAAGTACAGAAGTTTTATGAAGAACAACACAGTAGAGATTGCAAATGCAAGTTCTAGTGACTAACCCTTTTGTTCGTGCCTTTGCTATGAAGGTCGTTCAAGTAGTAGCTTTTGAAGTTGCTCGTGGTGCGTGCTATGCGGCCCGCCCACTAGTAAGTCGAACAGCTACTAAAATTCATCGATACGTAACTAATAAAAATAAGAAGGATACAATCTATGTCAAACTTTAATTTCAGCGCAACCGTCCGTCCCTTCGACAAGGGTAACTTCAAGGGCTTTGCTACCCTAATCATTAACGATACAATCCACATTGATGGAGTTACTATTGTTGAGGGTCGCAACGGTCTCTTTGCTTCAGCTCCTTCTGAGAAGTACGAGAAGGATGGCGAGACCAAGTGGGCTCGCAAGGTAAAGTTCTTTGAGGACACCGAGGAGGGTGTATACTCTGGTCCCATTCAGCAGATGGCTGAGCAGGCTATCCTAGATGAGTACGCTCGTGCAGTCGCACAGGGTGGCGGCCAGTCTTCTGGTGGCAGCCGTGGTGGTAACCGTGGTGGCGGTGGTGGCGGAAGCCAGAGTCGTAACAACAGTGGTGGTGGTGGTGGTGGTCAGTCACGATCATCAGGTGGAAACCGTCCACAGCAGAAGACCAGTCGTCGTGCTACTGACTGGTAGTATTAGATAGGAGGTTATTATGCCGGGGGTTTTGTACCCCCGGCTTTTTATTATCAGGAGCAAAATATGGCAGAAAATCCGACACCATTAGCTGATATGATTCCCGAAGTAGATGTGCAAAGCATTTATGATGAAATGCTTATTATTGCTAAGACTAATTCGCAGGCAACACAGTCTTTCATTGACAACTTTGAGTTTTATGGTCGAACACTAGGCGAATGGGATGATCATCTCGCAGTATTCGTACCTGACAATGTTAAGCCCGATGAGCTAAAGAACTTGTTTGTTCGATTTAGCCGTAGCATTCAGCAAGCTACTAGCCTTTACTCTTATGCTAACTCAATTATGTCTGCAGTTAATACTGGCTCAAGCCTTAAGAAGTCAGACATTGTTGCTTCTATTGTAGAGTGGTATCAGTCTCAGCCAGGTGCAAAGCGTCCTGCTGCAGCTGTTATTGATCGCATGGCTGACTCTATGATGGGCAGTAGCACTAAGACTAAGACAGCAGCAACTATTGCTAAAAGCTTTTTCAAGGAAAAGCGTGATGCACTAATCGAAGGACGAAAGTGCCTTGAGCAAGCATCTTACGCTATTCATATGGAAATTAAGCTAGGTGAGAATAACTAATGGAAAAAATGTTAGCAGACTACTACGGTATCGAAGAAGAATATTTCATTGACTTTTTCAAGACTAAGTTGCAAGATAGAATTTCAAATGACGATTCCTTTGGTAAGGACATGCTTTATCTTCTAGAGCATGGAAGTGCCGTTGAGTTGTTTAACTATCTTGTAAACTGTGAATCTTTTGAAGAGTTCTTAGTAGAAATTTCATGAATGATAATGATGGCGTAGACATTGTAGACTATCGTACTCTCGTTACAAAAGTAGTAATGCAGGGAGTGCAAGACTATGTGTCCTTGGCTCATCCTAAGGCGCGCGTTAAGAAGTTTCTAAACGACGCGCACCATTCGTCAATTTACATGCTGTTCGATGACACTTATAGATTTGAGCACTTCGTCAATGGATTCGAAGATAAGTGCTCTCTAGAAGATATGTTAATGGCTTCTACGCAAAGAGAAAACGTTGACATTGATAAGTTCAGAGAATGGGTTATTCAACGAGCAAAAACAAATATGGAAAAGAAAGACATTGTTACGGTAAACATTCCTGATACCTTGTTTATTGACGGTCACATCTATGAAGTAGTTCATGATGATGAGTCAGATCACTTCTCTATCGATTTCGAAGAGAAGGTTGTCACAATGAACAAGTCACCAGGTAACTCAGATAATCAAGAGTATTTTGTTTTGGCAGCGTTTGAAATTACGCTTTACCATCAAGATACACGTATGAGTGCAGCAGCAAGAAAGAACTTGGCAAAGACCTGGTTTAGAGTGTTGCGCTCTAACAATTGCTTTAGAGGAAATTAATGCTTACTACAATTCTTATCGGACTAACCCCTGTTATTTTAGTAATCGGGGTTGTTTCGTTTATTAGTGCTATTCAAGATGCAATGTCATCTGCTTGGCTAGATGATATTGCTGAAGGTTTGGACCTTGAGCCAGAGGATATTGGACTATAAATGGAACCAAGCACAATTATTTTGTTGTTTGTCGTAGCAATCCTGGTATACATGCTAGTTGCTATGAGCACAACAGGTACTACTGACAAAGACAATGTTATTCTTTTGCGCCAACAGGTTGCAGAAAAGGATGAAATCATTAAGTCTTTGCAGAGTGAGCAATCCTATTTTGAAACCAAGACAAACTTTTTGACTCAAGAGGTCAGGACAGCAAGAAGTGATCTTGAAGATCATGTTCTAAAGTTTGCTGAATTCAAGCGAGTTGAAGTACCTAAGATTCGCAAAGAAGCTATTAAGAAGAGCAAGGAAGTAAACACTGGCTTTACTAGTGAGAACTTTGCTATGTTCATGCAAGGTGACTTGAATCCTAAGGATTTCCGTCATCTTGGCGACCCTATCGATTTTGTGGTAACATGTGGTGCTGATGACGTAAGGAACGGAGTTTCTGACGAAGTTTCTGAAGTTGTTCTACTTGATGTTAAGACTGGCAACGCTTCTCTGAATAAGATTCAGAGGCGCATCCGAGATGCTGTAGTTGCTGGTCGTGTTAGTTTTGCAACACTTACCATTAATGATGAGGGTGTTAATTACCGTTTTTGGAGGCAAGATGAAGATTAGTCCTGAGGAGGCACTACGTGCTATTCTATCCGGCGGACAGTTCCGTTCCCCACAGCAGATCGCTCGACTAGGTCGCATTGTTGCAGATGCGCTAAGTTGTTGTGATGTTGCTGATGCAGGTGACGCAGCAAAGCTTGTTGAAGCACAGGACGAGATTGACTCTCTACGTGCTGAGCTTACTGAGCTTACTGGGCTACATGCCAAGTGTGCTGCTGAGATTGAAACATTGAAGGCCGCAGCTGCTAAGCCTAAGACTCGTCGGACACGAAAGCCGACGAAGAAGGCCGAGCCAAAGGCCGATGCTGAGTGATAAAACATAAAGGGGCCTTTCGGGGCCCCTTTTCATTTACTTAAACAAACATAGGAGAAACTATGAGTATTACCGGTTTGCCTGAACTTGACGCTCTTATCAAGGGTGTAAACAAGAAGGCTGGTCGAGAGTTGATTACCAATACTGTTTACGAAAGCCATGGTGTTATTTCTACAGGTTCTGTTACACTAGACTGTGCTCTCAAGGTCGATGGTGTTCCAGAGGGTAGAATTATCGAGGTACTTGGTGAGCCCGGTGGTGGCAAGACTTCACTGTGCATGTCCATTCTTGCAAAGGCTCAGCAAAGACGTTTGCTTAAGGACCCAGAATCTAGAAAGCGTGATCTAGTAATTGATCTAGAAAAGACTATTACTGGTGAGTTCATGCGTGGCTTTGGCGTTAACACCGACCTAGTAGTACAGGTTCGTCCTTCTACTGCTGATGAAGCCCTGCAGATTGCTCGTGACCTTCCACGAAGTGGTCTTATTGACATTGTACTCTTCGACTCTGTTGGGGCCGCTCAGTCAGAGCGTCAGGCCCAGCGTAACATTGGTGATGTTGATGTCGGCGGTATTAGTAAGCTTATGCACGAGGCTCTACGTAACATTGTAGGCACTGCAGATGAGACTAAGACTACTTACCTATTCATTAACCACGTTACCATGAACCCTGGTGTTCGTATGGGTGATCCACGTACAAGCCCTGGCGGTCGTGCGCTACCATACTATTCTTCAGTTCGACTGTTGCTTATGACTGGTAAGCCGCATCCAACTGTACCTGGTGCAATGCAGATGCGTGTTCAGGTTAAGAAGAACAAGATGGCTCCGCCATTTGGTAACGACCCAATCAGCTTTGCCTTTACCTATGGTGTAGGTGTTGACCCCGTTAACGAGATTATGGACCTGCTGCATACAGCAGGCCGACTTCGTAACTCTGCAGGCCAGACCAAGATTAAGGTATCAGAAGATGCTGAGTGGGAAGCTATTGACCCAGAAATGGAGAAGGGCAAGGTAGGTTGTTATAGCTATCTTTCTGAAAACGAAGACGCTGTTAATCGTCTGCAGGATATCTATAGGAGCCTATAATGGACTTTGATTCTAGAGAAATCTTTCAGAGGCTCCCTGAGGTTATTCAAGACGCTATCGGTGACTACATCCTGTATGAAAAGGATGGTCCCGAATTTAGCATTGATGACTTCTGCGACAAGTGGCTTGTTTTTCGTACATGGTTTGACACTGATGCTAACACTGTAATTGCTGCTAGCAGCTATCCTGAAAACATTCTTGAGTCAAGTGTTGTTGAATTTTTTCAAAAGCACCTTGAAAAAGGGTCTTTGCAAGACCCTGGCGACTATGTAATTTCACCTCCTAGTATTTCAAGAAACCGCACTAAGTTTATTGCGTATGTTGAAGAACAGTGTGATGACACTAGAACCCACTTCACAACAGAAACAATTGTGTGGAAGATTGAGTATGAAAGCAAAATTATGCTAACTGACGACTCAAAGTGGTCTCCCGTTAGCAATAATAGAGAGCAAGACGTTGACGAGGCAAGCTTTGGAGATTTTATCTTTAACCTTTCTTCGGAGAACGATTCTGTTCCCACGTTTGAATTTCATGCTACTGACCATGAAGCTGACCCTTATTATAGTCTTGACGATGCTGTAAACCATCCACATCACTACGGTGGTGAGGATAATGTTTATGAAGCTATCAAGGTTATTGATGCATGGGGTCTAGGCTTTAGCCTAGGCAATGCCCTTAAATACATCAGTCGCGCTGGCAAAAAGAGTGAAAACGGATATCAAGATATTCAAAAGGCTGCGTGGTATCTCAACCACTGGCTAGAAACAAACAAAAACTAAATAAGAGGCCCTCTGGCAATTGGGCCAGAGGGTTTTCTTATGAATCTACTTATTAAAGTAGTTGTATGGCGCCTCCTGAGTATCGCGCTAACAACTGCTATTACATATGCGTTTATGCAAGACGCATCAAAATCTATTGCATTAACACTAACTACGCACTCCGTGCTAGTCATATCTAATTACATCTTTGAATTAGTATGGAAAAACCACTGCGCCTTGGAGAATAAATCATGAGAAAGATTAACGAAATGATCGGTGACATTGTAGACGCAGAAACCCCGGAAACACGAGATGTCGCATGGAACAAGCTGACAGATTTTATTACGGGACTTAAGAAGCGTTGCGCTAAGCTTGAAAACGATCGCAATACCCTGATTGCCACACTGGAAGGACTTAGACATGAGTAAGGAACTAGAAGTAAAGTGGCTAGAGTTGCTCAAGGCTGGAAAGGCCGAGTGGATGCCGGGGATGAAAGCCCGCACGCCAGGAATGAGCGGTCATGCAATGATGCTGGCTGTTCCGAGTAATGCCCGAGGTCTACACCCCTGGTGGGCCTGGGGCGAGTGCCTCACGCCGCCTGACGAGGGCGTCTACCCTGACTGGGACGACCCCGCCACGCTGGGCTGCCTGCTCGCGCTGGTGCGGAAGGCTTGGGACGATCCACAGGTCCACGCTGCGCCGTTGTGTGGAATGAAGAATGATCACGTTGGCTGGCGGGTTTGGCTTGGTCGTGACCTGACTCTGTATTTCGACGGAGACACCGAGGCCGAGGCCCTTGTGGCCGCGTTGGAGGCTGCACCATGAGTGACCTTTTTTACACACTAATATTTAAGCCAACTGTTATAGGCTTGTTATCTTTTACTTTGATTATGTCTCTTTCTTGGTTTTCACATATGGGCTGGCCTGCACTTAAGCATAAGCTGCGAATTAGAAAAGCAAAAGCTCAAGGAAAAATTCCTCAAACAAGAGGAGAACGTGCTCGACTTAATCTAGAGTTTGAAAACCTTCTTAAGAAGCTGATAAAGCTCTCTCTTGTTAACCCTAAGTATAATGAGGTAGCAACTATTTTTGCTACTGACCTTAAGGGTAATCAAGTCATATGGAAGATTGACTTGTCTTACAAGTTTTTCAAAGACTCTCCGTTCAAACAGACAAAAGTTCTTTACTGTGATTTCTTAGACAAGCACCCTTTGGAAGCTATAAGTCTTATGGACGAATATAAGTCAGTTCTAAAGTCTCATTTTGAATTTGAATCGGTAAAAGAACACGAAGAAAATTTCGCAAATGAGATCCAATCTGCTAAAGGAAAGCAAAAAGTTTTTGCCCAGTTTAGGCAGAAGGAAGTAAGCGATGGACGGTAATTGTAAAGATGTAGCGATTGTCGGACAACATGAACTAGCACCTGACAAGCTTTATGTAGAGTGGTCTCCTTGGGGTGTTGTTCATACTTATGTGTATTTTGGCCCTTACTTCCAAGAAGCTGCAACATTTCAAACAGGCAGATGTTGGAGTGACAGAAGCGACTACAAGAATGCTGTTGAATACATTAACGAATGGTCAACTACTGGCATCGAACCAGATGCTTCTCGCTGGAAACAAAATGTTTACACGACTTAGATTTCTTTTAGGTAGTGTCTTTATCTTTTTCCTAGGCATTCATCTTGGCATCACTTTTCTTATCCTAGAGTTTGTATGCCCGGAAGCAATAAGTGGACTAACTGAAATCTTAGGAAGATTTAAAAATACTTGAATCATGGAATAAAGAATGAATTATCGAAAGAAGCCTGTGGTAATTAAGGCATTTCAGATGACACTTGATGCCGCAAACAAAACCAGCGAATGGCCTGAATGGCTGCTTATTGCGTACCATAGCCCAGTTGGT
>UEXM01002335.1_pt1 | contig 13652 bp, 18 predicted proteins | sample 1796661 | NCBI WGS metagenome assembly UEXM01 (sample SAMEA4772469, study PRJEB27181) | metagenome | reverse complement strand
CTAGATCACTTACCGTGGTCGCGGTAAACAAAGCCGCTCTGCCTATGGCAGTGTTGTCGTCCCCTGTTGTAAAGTTTGCACCAGCAGATGCCCCTAATGCCGTATTTCTAGCCCCTGTGGTGTTTGCGGATAAAGCATTATGACCCAAGCCAGTGTTGTTAGATGCGGTAGTGTTAGCAGCTAAAGCACTTGTACCAACTGCTGTGTTGTTAGATGCTGAGGAGTTTGTGGCTAATGCGTTTTTACCCACTGCTACATTACTATTTCCGGTAGTCAGCTTTAGCGCCCTATACCCGATACCAACATTTTCAGCCCCAGATGTAACAGTCATAAGAGCTTCAAAACCTACGGCTACGCTTTCATCACCGACAGTCAAAGCCGTACCCGCTTCATCGCCTACGACAACATTATAATTACCACCGCTTGTAATGCTGTTACCTGCGTTGACACCTGCGCGGAAGTTAGAGGTTCCTGCGGTTAAGGTTTTAAAATCGTCGCCTATAGAGATCGAAAGGTCTGTTCCACCAGTGACATTGCCCGCAACCAAAACCTCAGCCAGCGTATCGGTTACACCGGGATCAACAAGCGCCATCGCGTCAACAACTGCGGCACCTGATCCTGCGCCATCCAAATAAACAACTGCCGTCTTTCCAGTCAGGATCGTGACGTTCGCGCCTGATCCTTGAGAGATAGCAATTGACTGAGAACCAGAGGTTGCGTTCTCGATGAACATGACTCGGCTTACAGTATTAGGCGCAATCGTACAAGTTCTCGTCGCAGTCAAATTTCCAGCAGACGTAATCTTAAAGTACATTGCTCGAGCAGGATCTGAAGATCCATCCGCAACGGTAGTTGTTGCGTCAGCATCTGAGCTGAATACTTGTTGAGTACCGTAGCCTAACGCTTCGCCAATCAATTCAAGGTTAGTGTTTGTGGAAGTTCCCCACGTTCCCGATTCGTCGCCTGTGGAGATTTCTTTTAATCGAAGGTCATTTACATACGTTGCCATTTTATGCTACCTCTTGCCAATTTGGTGTTTGGCTATCGTCAATATTTTGCCAGTTTGGTGATTGACTTTCATCAATCGCTTGCCAATTTGCATCTTGTCCAGGAATAATTGGTCCCCAGACTAAAACCTGTGCGACTTCGCCCTGACCGCTAACTCCAGTAGGGATAACAACGACTTCACCGCTAACAGTAACACTACCGATTGCACCTGTTGCTGAAACACCCGTAACCGAGAAAACATTATCGGTTTTTGTTGTAACAGTCCCGATCGCACCCGTTGCTGTAACGCCTGTCGGAACAACGTTTGCTGCTGAGGTGACAGTAACACTTCCAATTGAACCTGTGGCTGTAACGCCTGTCGGAACAACTGTCGCCGCTCCTGAAATTGTAACCGAACCCGTTGCACCTGTCGCAGCAACGCCTGTCGGAACAACTGTCGCGTTGGCAGAAACTGTAACTGTTCCAACTGCTCCTGTTCCGGCAACGCCTGATACAGAGACAATTGCATCAGCCGATACCGTAACTGATCCAACAGCCCCTGTGGCAGCAACACCGGTAACAGTTGTGCTTGAATCTGCTGTAACGGTAACGCTTCCGACCGCTCCGGTGGCAGCAACACCGGTAACTGCTGCATTCGCATTAGCAGATACCGTAACCGACCCAACAGACCCTGTTCCGGAAACGCCAGTGACTGAGACATTCGCATCAGCCGATACCGTAGCGGCTCCAACCGAACCCGTTGCAGCGATACCCGTGACAGTAACGTTTGCATCTGCGGAAATTGTAACCGAACCGATAGATCCTGCTGCCCCCGGAACTGAAACACCCTCACCCCAAGAGCCTTCGCCCCAACCGTGAGTTGAGCTATTCCATCCATCAAATGCAACGGTGACATCGGCCACATGCTAATCCTATGCGATTCTTATAATTGCGTTACTAGCGTCTGCAGTTGGGAATTGAATCGTAAAATCACCACTAGTAGACGTTTTATCTGCTCCAAAAGCCAAAGAACAAACAGCGGGATCGCCACTTTGAGTGTCATTATAGATTAGTGCCCCATTCGCTGTCACTGTCGCATTTGAAAACGTTAAGTCTGAAAAATCAGTGAACCCAGTAGTTCCTGAGCTAGTTGGGTTTATATTAGTTAAAGCTGCCCCACCTGCAGAATAGTTAGTTCCAGAAGCTTCGTTAGTGGAACTATAGGCTGTTGTTGCGGCACCTAAAGTTGCGCTAGAGGTGTATAAGGCTAATTTAAAGCTGTTGCCACCCGAAGCTAAAAAGTTATGTTTTGCTTCTAGTAACTCTTTTTTAAAAGAAGTACACATTGCTGTTGCGATTGCCATTATAAAGTCCTCAATATTTCAGCCATATCAGCATGACCGTTTGATTTAAATAAATTGTATAACGTTGTTCTATCACTCTTTATTGCCTGATCGCATGCAGATACGATAACCCAGTACATGCGTTCTTTAAACGCTTCAGCTTGAGCTTTTATCGCTGGGTCAGCTGTCTCACTAATACTAATTATCTTATCTACTGCGTTTAAAGCAATCTCTTCTGAAGTAAACCCTCTGTTAGAAGTTGTTTGGACATTCACTTGTCCTACAGAAGTCTCTACAGCAACATTAAACATTAGCCTGTCCTCGAGATATCATAACGGTATTCATCTCTAAGACCATAGCCTTCTCCCAACTTGTTTAAGCCCAACAACGATTCTTGAAATCGCTGCTCATAGTTAGCTAGTTCTTCGGGAGCTTTAAGGAAATTAACTGCTTCGATTAAAGAACCGTATAAAATAGCGTTAGGTGCGTTAACAGAAAGCCACGTAGTTCCTGAATCAGATCCAGCTGTTAATGAGTCTGGTCGATATTTATAATGTAACTCAAACGTATAGTTTACCCCAACACTCGGTTGATTAGGAGTAGGCGCAAGTAGGAAAGTTGTATCGTCAAACTGTGAAAAATATAATGGTAATCCTGTTGTATTAGGGTTTGGAGAATAATCTCTCATAAACGAAACATGTTTAAACAATAAGTATGTGTATTCGTTAGATGAGATTACAGCTAAACTTAAAGGCGCTAGAAAATCCGTAGGCATAGAAAGGTACGGATTCCCTCCTTCAGCAGTCCCTGTTACGTTTTTACGAAAAACAGGTAGCTCAACAGCTTTTAATATTCGTTCCTCTGCCTCTTGGATAAACACGGGAAGATTAGAAGTAAATGTTGATTCTGAAACTTCACAATAAGCTTCTATCGTTGATTTTAGTTGTGCGTAAGTAAAACTCATGAGGTCACCACCGTTACCGCTCCAATTTCACCTGTTCCGAAAACTCCGTCGAACGAAGTACCTATCGGGTCAGCAGTACTTGAAGTTGAGCCCCCAATATCTACCCCTAACGGTGTAGTCGTTTGTGGGCCTGTTGTTCTCACAACCCCTAATTGAGCTTGGGGTAATGGTATCTCTGGTCTAGATTGTCTTAACGCTTCAGGATCAGTCGGATGATTAGGCGGTTCTAACTGCGGGTTTTTAGGTTCGTAACATTCAGAACAAACTTTAAACCCTGTCCATTCCATCCTCATTTGCAAATAGCGGGTTCTAAATCCACACCTGTCGCAAACTCCGTATGAAAATTTTCCTAATGCGTAAGACATTAGACATAACTACGCTGAGGAACTAAATGAACCGAAGATCGATCCTCATCGTACCGCATTGCATTAACTAAATTTTGTTCGTAAATCCCGCTTAGTAATTGCGCTTTTTCAGGATTCTTTTTTAACGCTATATAAAACGCTAACCCCGAAACTAAACAAGGCATAAACCTACTTGGAATATCCACGTCATTAACAGCTGCGCTAATATCTTGAATTCGTTTCCAACGGGAAGAAACTAAAACATCGGTTGAGTTTTCCGGAGCTGGCCAAACGTACAGCTTAGGCGTAATTGTTCGCTCAACATAATATTGAGTACATCTAGCCTGAGTATTTTTATTCGGAATATTTAGGTATTCGTTTCTATCAATACGGTCGATTTGAAAATCAGTTTGTTGGCTATTAATAGTTCGACGAATAATTGCATCTAAGATATCAATATCGTATTCATTTAAATCGTAAGCAACTTGACCTTGGGTTAATGTAAGAGATACTTGTTCGACCTCCCAAAGCTGAATACCACGGTTAGACCAGTCTGCAAACATAATGTTCATAGACCGTCTAGCCGTGACACCGTCATAGCCAGTACGATACTCAAGTCCTGCTAATTCAAACGCTTCTTCAATAGCTGTTGCAGCATTTAAACTAAAGTCTCTAGTTCCCGAAGTCGCCATATTAGTAGTGCTTCAATAGATTAAGAACGATTACATAAGTATCGTTCGAGGCTGCTCCTAAAGTCGTTAGGTTTATGTCCCCGGTTTTACCACTTCCCGAAGTATTAACTAACCCTCCAAAGTCACTAAAGTCCATGTGTCCATTACTAGCTTCAGCTAAAGCAATCGCAACAGTGTCCGTAGTAGCATCCCACAATAACTGAACTTGGGTAAACCCTGTTATTGAATGTGCGACTTTTTCTATAGTAACCCCAGAACATACCGTTCCATCAGCTTTTGCAGATAAACCACTTACATCAACCTTCGTAACGGCACTTTCACCAGTGCCGTCCGAAAGGTTAGTAATTTGAATAACTGCACGATGGAGACCATCGGAGATGGTAGTCGTTGAGACTGCATCTGCCATAGTTATTCTCCTAAGTTAATTAAGCATCCGCAAAAGGCGTAACAATCGTTCCGCTTCCGATTAGCAAAGAGTCATGTACTAAGTAAGTTGCACTGTCAATAGCAGTTACTTTAATAACGCTTCCAACAATACCGCCTTTTGTAGAACCGTTTAAAGTAATTACATCGTTAGATGCACCGGGAACAAATGCCTTCTTAGTGCTATCGTCAATAGCAACTATTACAGCGCCAACAAATTTGTCAGTACCGTCAGTCAAAATATCAAGATCGGTTGCGGCGGTTTCAACATAGAAAAAGAAAGACGCGCCAATATTATTTGTCTGATCAGGAGACGTAGGGTCTGTTGGAGAAGTTGCAACGATTGTTGGCAAAGTAAACTTGCCATCTGCGTCGTTCAACATAATAACTTTACCGGCATGAGCCGCTACAGTTAAGGTTGTGTCAGCAGATAAGCTAACGCTGCTATTAACGCCAGCAGTAATAAAACCAGCTAAGGATTTAACGGGTCCAGAAAAAGTAGTTTGAGCCATTATGGTCACCTCTTACGAAAGGATTCGTTTTAGTATCTTCGTAACGTCTGCTGGGACAGTTACTAAAACTAATTATACCCAGAAATAAAAGGGGGGATATACCCCCCTCTCAATTATGCCGCACCGGGGGATCCGAAAATACCACGCCAGTCACTAAAGCCAAAGCTATAGCGTTCTCTCGCTTTATAACGAACATTTCCGGTTTCAAAATCACCTTCCATGTTGGTTGATACGGGAGTACGGACAAAGTGCTTCAATCCATTAGGAACGTCAGTCTTCAAGAAGAAGGCGTCAGTATCCGTCAAGAAATGATTCACAACGTATCCTTCAGGGATCATTCCCATGTTTCGGATAGCGTTGATATCATTGTCAGCTGTTCCTACGCGACCCGGAGTTTGAAGCAGACGATCTGCTACGAACTGAAGGGCTGAAGGAATAATCAGCTTACGAGCTTGTGCATTAATCTTTAGACCACGCTCATCTTCAAAAGCAGCAATATCAATTAAGGCTTGCTCTAATGAAGTTTCGTTAAGGTCTGAAGCGGTAGACAGCTCATTAGACTGAGTTTGGTTAGATACAGTCGGATGGTCAGTAGCGCAAAGCTCCTTACCGTCACCACCTAAGAAGCTAGTGCTGAACGCATTGTTCAGGATGTTAGCCCCTTTGATGTTTTTAGTCTGCATCATAGATCGCGCAAGTGCGCGGGTATAACGAGAAGAAAGTGTATCGTAGAGATTATCTTCGATAGCTTCTTCAGTCAGTGAAAACGCCAGCGCAATAGTTTCATGCGAGTAGCGTGCAGTATATGACTCTTGTGCAGTGTCATATGTTACATTACTACCTTCGCTTTTAACTGGTGCTTCACCAAAGCCCGTCAACATTACTTCTTCCTCAAAAGCTCTTTCTGAACTTTCGGTGTCGAAGACGTCTTCGTACTCGGCGGCGTATCGATCATATTCCAAGCCAAAGAGAGCGTGAAGGCCGGGAACAAGCTCTTTTACGAGTTGTGCTCTATTAATCGCCATTAGTTACTCTCCCTAGACTGCGAATGTGTTAGTTGGGAACGTAAAGAAGGCTCTTGCGGAAGCACCAATACTATTGCTTGGTGAATCTACAAAACCTACACAAAGAGCTACACCACTACTAGTAGTAGCAGTTACACCCTCTTTTGAACGTCCGTTATTGGTTGAACCCGCTGTGGTACTAAGCGTGTACTTATTACCAATGAAGCTTACAGCAGGAGTGCCTGCAGTAAATTGTGCTTCATAGATAATTGCAGGATCTACATACACATAGGCTTCGGCATCTGCGCCGCCAAGAGTTGCTAGATCTGCAGACCACTGGTTAGACCAAGTTGGGGTGCCATCGGTTGCAGTATACTGCACACCGTAAAAAACACCTGCGGGAGTGCTTGTTGCACCGGCCTGATTGACATAGCCCGAAGAAAGCGTTACAACGTCACCGCTAAAAATAGCAGTGTTATAGCCACTTGCAATACGCATTTTCTTGGGTCTAATAATCCCACCGTACATGTGGGAGGCGGGTGTAAAGCCGTTAGGGGCATCTACGTTTGCCATGTTAAAACCCTCCTAAAGAGTCATGAGAAAAGTTAATCGGCATCAACACTACGTCGACTACCGAACTCCGTTTTTGAGCTCCTTTGAATGTCTGAATTTCTAATAGGCATTCTAGGATCACTATCTCGCATTAAATCGTTGTCGACCCCGTTAATCTGACTATCGGTTACGTTTTTAAAGTAAGCGTTTCGTTCAGCTACGGTTTCTTCTGGGATCTTAGCGAGGATTAGCCCACCAACTCCAATCACACCCGCGTGTCTACCATCGTCGATCGTCGGTGCATCGAAATCAGGATGATCAGCTGCTTTCACAGGTTCAAATCCTTCCCGAATACGTTTAGACATATTCGCTCGATCATCGTGACCTCTAACTTCTGCACGAAGCCACCGGTGTTTGTATCCCGGAGGCGCTTCAGGGGCATCTAGCATTGAAGGCGGTTGCCAAGGTTTTCTGCGAGTTTTAGATTCTCGTGATTCAGCAGATCTGGAGACGCGATCTGTCATTTTATTCTCCTTAGACGTATTTTGCATACTCTTCAAGTGGCACACCAATTCTTTTTGCTATTGCAACTTGTGAGGGTGTGAGACTCACTTTGCGTGCTCCGCGACTTGCGGGACTAGCACCACGGCTAGATCCTGCGACTTGTTGCGATTGCACGTTCTTCGGCTTATCGAACTTATGTGGGAAATTATCCCTAAGTTGCGCATTTAGCTCTTGATAATATTCATCCGAAGTTGGGTCAACCCCGCTTCTTTTTAAATCATCATCAATGGCTATCGCCGCACTTGTCATAACTCGATCTTGACCGAACCATGAATTCTTTTCAGCCCATGCTTCAGCTTTTTCGTCCCTCGGGGGCGGTTGCTGAGGCTGTGCCTGTGAATTTACTTCATTATTTTGACGATTACTAGCTAATCGACGTCTGTTTTGTAATTTTTGACGATTTGCTGCTTTCGTTGCGTTTTGAGATTCTAAAGCTGACTTAGCTACTGCTTCAGTTGCTAATGCAATAGCTTCAGCATCACCTATCTCTTGAGCTTCTCTTAATGCTTTTCTAGCTCTTTCAGATTCAGAATCAACTCGAGCCTTATACTCATTGACTAAACTAGCGTCAGACGAAGATAGCTTGGTCGCTAACGTAGATTTTTCTTGCTGCAAATTTTGAGCAAAGTTAACCGCTTCATCGCGTTGCCGTTCAGCTTCGCGCATGCGGTAAGTTAGCTTATCAATACGTTTTTTAACTGAGTCACTGTAATCTTCTAACTCAGCAGCTTGTTCAGTTTCCTTTTCCCCAAAATCTTGGTCTTGCTGTCGTTCTTGTATAACATCAGCTTCACGAGGATCAACCTCTTCTTCGGGTAACACTAGTTCTATTTGTTGTTCAGACATACGTCCTCCTTATTGCAGAATAGATTCTGGATCATCGATAACAGCTAAAATTTCGTCATCGTTTAAAAGTCGCATATCGCCACCTTCAATCCGGAAACGCGCTCCAGCGTATCTACCAAAAATTACCCAATCACCTTCTTTACACCAAGGCCCCGTTGGGAATTTATCTTGATCTGCGTAAGCACTTGGTCCCATAGAAACGACTAACCCAACAATTGTGGCAATCTTTTCTTTGTCCAGTGTTTGTTTAGCGAGCATAATTCCACCACGGGTTTTGTGGCTAGGCTCGAAGGGCAGAATTAACATTCTGTATCCCGTAGGTACGGGAAGTTTATCGGCGTGTGTTTCTAAATTATCAGCAGTTAGCTTATTCTCATCTTCCGGTGCGAACTCGCCATCAGAACCAAAATTTAATACACGATCAGGTACTTCAGTCATCTATCTCATCCATTTTTGAGTGCAGGTTTACTATTTCTTGCTCAGTGAAATTTAAACCTGAAATTTCCCCAACTATACGTTGGTACTGAGCGAAGTCTTGGGCGCTTCCCGAAGCAAGCGTATGCGTGAGAGCCTCTTGGCGCTCACGAATCTTTTTGAGTAAAAACTCAGAATACTTAATAAAGTCCATTCGTTACTTTATGTAACAAGTGAAGGAAGTACCTTTGGTTGCAGCACCTGTTCCACGAATTTTCTTTTGCTCACCTTCTTCGTAGACATAACCTGCTTTTACTTCTGTCGCTTTAGCGAAACCTTTATTAGAAGGAGTCATCGAGTCTACCTTGACTTTTTTTGGACGCCTGTCCCCCGAACTGGGGTACTGTTTGCTTTCATACCTCATCGTTTTTTACCTCGTTTCTTTAAACCTTGACTTACAGGCCCCTTTCTAGGAGGAGGCCCTTTTTTAACACCTTTCATTACTGCTGTTCCCTAGATTCTTTAACTAGACGTGCAAGATTAGTTAAATTCGTATCTGCAGAACGTTCATCGCGTAACTCTACCTCACGTAAGTCTGCTGCAATCTTGACATCAGTTTGCCGTTCTTGAGAGTCAATTTTTTCAAGTTCCAGTTGGCCTTTCTGTTCAACTTCCTTTTCACGTAACCGTAGTTTTTCAGCTTCAAGTGCCATCTGCTGTTCAAACATTTCACGCTGCGGATCTGGTACTTCCATAGCCTGTTGCAACGCTTGTTCTTGCCCAGTAATCTGCTGAGTAGCTTGAGCTGCTGCAATAGCAATTTGGTTTTCGTACTCTGGGGGAATCTGAGGCATTTGACCATCTGGTCCCGGCTGTGGTAACTGAACACCTTGCTCGGCTAATAGCTGCTCGACCTGTATTCGATACTTTAAAGCCTGATGTTGTTGGATGTGTGCATTTAAAGCTTGTACCGCAGCAGGGTTCTGAGCTGTTGAAGGATTTTGGCTAAACGAGATATGCGTTTGAATATGTGCGTCATGGTTTTGTTGTATAAAGGCTTGCAAGGAAACGTTGTTTAAAGAATCCTGATTTTCTTGTATTGGATCTTTAGGTGCTGGGTTAACGTCTGGAGCAAGGATATCATCGATATCTTTAATGTTTAGCGCCAAGTACATTTTACGAAACGCCGCTTTCAAGTTATGTACTTGCGGGGCGCTTTGAGCCATTTGTAGCTGAGTCTGGGCTAAAATTATTCTTTGCGTTGTGCTAAAAATATTAGGATCAGATACAGGGATGACATCAACTTGATTGCCAAAGTCTTCTTTAAATACGGTTTGTTGTGCTCCCTGCACCTGATATGGGTACTCAGGGGGTAACACCTCCCCGAAAATTCTTTTTAGTATTTTAAATTCGGTTCTTTGCGCATAATGCAATCTTTTATGGATTGCAGAAATTACACGTTGCCCACGCTCTAAAGTTGCAATAGTAGAGCCTACAGGGGCGTTAGGGTTAGATTCAGCACCACCTTGGTCGATTACCGAAGCGAATCGTTTACCTGAGTCGACTAAGACGTTTAATAAATTTGCTAACGTCCCGCTAGGCTCCTTGTACGGTAATGGCATAAACGACTCTCGGATTGTTCCTCCGGGAGTATCAACATCTCTCCATTCCCCCGGCTGAATCGGATCATCGGCCCGCTGGATATTTAATCCTCGAGACTTAAACCCTGCGGGTAAGTTCGCTAAAGTTCCTGCATCAATTAACTGTCGTAGAATAGACGTAGCTGATTTAGTTACCCCGCCAATCATATGGATAAGACCAAAACCATAAAACCCTAATCCGGGTAAAAATTTGTAATGCGTGAAATACTCGATCTTTTTGCGTAACGGGTCTTGTTCAGCGTAATTGCGTCGAATACCTAAAACTTCTCGCGTATCTTTACAAATTGTAACGATATACGGTAATGCGATACCCGTTACCTCGTCCATCTCGTCAGTATCTTCGAAGCCTGCAATATCTAGTTCAACATGAACTTCTAATAAAGTAAACTCACGGTCTGAGTTAGAAGGGCTTATCCCATCAAGCTCATCAATCTTTTCTTGAACTACTGATTCTTGACTTAGACCCGGAGACATCGTTGGAGTGTCTCGATAGAACCCTGACCGCTTCAGTTTTAACAAATCGTTTTCAGTCATGTGTAAAACGTGAGAAATACGCGGAGTCGAAACTAAATCAGTAGTGTAGTAAGGAACTACAAGATCCTCAGACTTAACAAACCGAGAAACAGCACGACCTATTGTTGGATCGTAGTAAGTCTTTTTAAATGCCGAACCTGATAACGGAAGATAAAATAAAAGTTGATCCATCTCCGGATCAAACTCTTCCATCTTGTAGGTTATTTGATAATTCATAAAGTTCTTGACACGATTCGCTTGTAGCAATTTCGGATCAGTAACTTTACCCATAACCTGTGTGTCGACAGGGCCACCAGAAGGTAATAGCTCTTTATATGCTTGTGCTTGAAACTGAGTTACAGCTTCTGCAAGTAAAGGGTGATAAACTCCACTAGAACCTTGGAAAGGTTCACTTCTAGGGTCTGATTTTATTCCTAATAACTCAAGACCGTCTTTAAATGTTTCGTACCAGTCTTGTCTAGAGTTTAAATCGTCTTCGTAAGCAGAGAGTAGCTTAGAACCAATTTTACCAAGCTCACCGTTTTCTAAATACTCTGCAAGGTTGTCGTCGAAAGCTACTTCGAACTCTTCATCGGGATCAAACCCTAAAGTTCCTTCGCCATCGTCGCCAAAAAAGATTTCTACGCCATCGTCGAAGTCTGGAACTGCTTCGATTTCTATTTCGGCGAAAGAATCGTCTAAATAATCTTGCATATCAGCCATAATTGGCAACCTTACCTAGATTTTTGTTAATAATATACCCTAAGTTTCGGATAATACTCTTCTTCTTCCGAAAAATCACTTTTTAGCTGCAAAAACCCGCCAGCTCTAAAGCGCATTAAGGCTAATGTTGTCGCATCGACCAAATCATCGTTCTCACCGTTAGGAAAATCGCTAATTTCGTCCATTAAGTCTTCGGCCCAACGTGTCTCAGGCACCCAAACCTTGCCATCTTGGAAAATAGGGCTGACAGAGTTTAACCTAGCAATCTTATCCTGCCCTCTATTAGGCGAATAGGTGTTAATCGGGATACCTAACCTTCGTAATTCTTGAGTTAACGGAATACCTGAAGCTTTTGTCTCAATAATGATTGAATCAGGATCCCAATACTCGTACAACCGTAACGCTTCCTGCTTCAGTTCAGGGAAATCGAACCGTTGTTTAACACAATCTAACAAAACAATGTGGGCTTCTTCGCCAGTATACATATCTTCGCCGACTTTACCTTCGGGATAGAAAACTCCCCACGTTGTAATCGCAGTATAGTCGGCTCTTTCAGATTTTAAAAACGCTGTATCGTAGCTTTGAATTAAATACTGACAAGAAGGCGGTTGATCTTGTGGCCAAACCTTAAACCAATCTCGTGGAATGATCGAAATACCTTCACCCGTAGGACGCTGCATGTACTGAGCGGCCCATTTCGAAGGTGGTATTGACGCTTTAGTTGCGTCTAACTCGTCAAGGCTCCAAAACTCAGGCCATAACGGTTTGCCCGAAGGAAGTATCGCGGGGAATTCGATTAACTCCCACTTATCCCCACCCTTCTCTTGAGTCATTTTCTTAATTAAACGACCTGTTACATCTTTCTTAGACCAACGAGTCATTACAACAACGATAGCCCCTCCCGGTTGAAGACGCTGTCGAGGACCTGTTTGATACCATTCGTAGGCTTCGTCCAACGCTTTATCGGAAAACGCATCTTGTTCAGAGTGAGGGTCATCAATAATAAACAAATCTGCACCACGACCAGCTAATGCACCACCGATACCCGCCGCATAGTACTGACCACCTTGCATCGTATTCCACTTACCGGCGCTACGAGAGTCAGCTTTTAACTGAGTACCGGGGAAAACTTCCGCATACTCTTCGCTCTCGATCAAGTCACGAACACGACGACCAAAGTTTACTGCTAAGTCAGCCGTGTGCGTTGCTTCGATGATCTTTAACTTAGGCCGTTTACCGAGTAAATACGCAGGAAATAAATACGAAGCAAATTCAGACTTCGTATGTCGAGGAGGCATATTAATAATTAGACGTTTCGATTCGCCAGAGGCAATCTTATCGAAAGCCTCGGCCATTCGTTTATGATGTGCGCCTGCAATAAACTCAGGCCAGATGATTTTTACAAAGTCGTAAAAACTTGCTGCGGATTTTTCTTGACGCTCGCGCTTTTCTAATTCTTCTAAAAGAACCGTGAACTCTTTCGCTTCGTCTTTCGAAAGATACGATAGATCTACGCCGCGAAGTTCTTCTAAAACTTTATTAGACATTAGCCACGGATTTCGCAACCTGCGCCACGGGAAGATAGTTTACCGCCTTTTTTCATTTTCTTAGGACTACCACCGTACATCATCATCATTGTATCGCCTGAGTATGCAGGCTTACCCATAGCCATTTCAGTACCCTTACTTTCTTTACGACGAGAAGCCATTGCTTGTTTTTTCTTGCCGTTTCGTGATCCCATAGAATCGTCGAGTCGTGCGTTATACCCTTGTCGTTTCATATCTACTCCTTAGTAGCCTCGCATTTTTTGACTTTCGTCAAGTTCCATATACATCGCTGTATTACTATCAATTAACTCGCGGATCTGTTCTTCTATCTCTTCTTTAGACCCCGTTAACTGCATCCCAAGTTCGTTGTTGTGAAGATCCATTTCACGACCTTGATCGGGAATAGGAAAATATTCTCTTGCAACACTTAAAAATTCTGCGGCGTTAGGAGACCCTGCGTCAGGGATTAAAGACCCTAATGCTAAATGTCTGGCAGCATCACCTCGACCATCGAACCCTTCCCCCGGATACATTTTTTCTGAAAGACTACTTGCCCATTCTAC
>UEXM01002334.1_pt1 | contig 13660 bp, 15 predicted proteins | sample 1796661 | NCBI WGS metagenome assembly UEXM01 (sample SAMEA4772469, study PRJEB27181) | metagenome | reverse complement strand
TTCACTTGAAAAGAAGTTATTATTCCTATGTAGGGTTTTGTAATGAATTAATGTTTAGTGTCTTTAGTTGGAAATGGAATAAGGTTATTATATTCTTCTTCTTCAATACGCTGTAAATCTTCATCAGAAGGTTCATCCCATACACGACCATTATCACTCAACGTCATCTTCTTTACACAATGTTCGTAGAATCTTGCAAGACCAATTGATGCATCTGATATAGCAACAATACTGGTCTTGTTTAAGTTTGCAATCTGAGTTTCACTTACAGTTAACCAACGTGATAACGCCATACTTTCAACAAAACCACCATCTAGTGATTTCGGATATAAGTTAACTTGTAATGGGTTTTTGACTTCTATATAAGGTCTACTCTTATCAGCAGAACTAATCACAGTTATAATCTCTTCCCCATTAGAAAGTTTTAAGACTTTAGTTTGATGTTCCATCTTTATCCTTTGTCTATAGAGATTTGTTTAATATCATAATCAAACTCTTCTTCATTGTATATATTTATTCGTTCCATAAAGTGACGTAATGTGAAATTCTGTTTTCCTTTGTGGGTAAAATCATCTGCAATATCTACCAATCGAGCTGTGTCCTTATTGTCACCAAGTCGCAACGCACGGCCAACGGATTGCAAGACTCTAATTCTACTTTTGGAGGGTGAAGAGAACACGATGTTATGCAAATTACGAATATTAATGCCAGTACTAAATGTACCGTATGATGCGACAATAACTGCATCGGTTTCCTTTTCTGTAATTGCACGAATCTCTTCTCTGGTTGCAGTGTCAGTACCCCCATAAACATAGAATACCTTCCTGTTACTTAGGGAGTCTTTCATCATTGTATGTAATACATCTCCATGCTTTTCAACAAACTGAAATAACACTAGTGTATTACCTGTTAAGTGTTTTGTCAAGTTAATAATGAATTTATTTCTACGTTCATCACGAACAATTAGGTCAACCTCATCTTGATAAGAAAGGTCTTTCATATATTTACAATCAGCATCTGGATAACGAAGAACGACACATTCAACCTTTAGTTTTGCGAGTGTATCACTGTCCATAAGTTCTTTAGTTGTCGTTACTTTGTTTACTGAACCAAATAGACCCTCTAGTACTAACCTATGTGTTTGCGTTCCATCAAGCGTACCTGTGAACCCATGGCGGTACTTACAAAGGGTCATCTTATTCATTATACCTGTTAACGACTTTGATTTAAAAATGTGAACTTCATCCCCCATAATGCAACCAAACTGTTCAAACCATTTCTTTTGCATCTTGTAAACTGATTGCCATGTGGATATTGTAATAGGTTTTGTAATATTCTTTGAGTATCCTTGATATATTTTTTGCATCATAGATTCATTAAATCCATAATCAATGAAATCACTGTGCATCTGTTCCACCAAAGATGTTGTGGGAACAAGGATAAGAATGTTCTGTTCTGTCTTCATTGCATACCAAACAGACAGAATGTAAATGATTAGTGATTTGCCCGAAGCAGTAGGACTAAGAAGAAGACACCTATCATTTCTAATCGCATGAAGTATTGCATCAAATTGGTAGTCACGAACCTGTATATCAGCTCCTCTTGCTCTTGGTCTAACTCTTTGAATAAATTCTCGTACAACATCGGATTCGATTGTATCTCCATTTTTTACCCCTTCTTTATATTCAATTTCAATTTCATTGCGTTTTGCAAATTCTTCAATGTAGGACAACAGCCCAAAATATATTTCGCCAGTCTGCATAGAAAACAAACGTATCTTTCCATCCCACATACGACTTCTGTACTGTGGCATGAACTTTGCGCCTGGCACTTCAAAAGTAAAAAAATCTGAAAGTTCTCTTGCGATACCTTTGTCAGTTTCTACAGTTAAATATACTTCATTCTTTTTGGAGATTATCAAATCGAACCTTCCATGAATCTCTTCCAATCAATCGCATTCTTTATTTGAAATCCACGATTGTTTAACATCTTGCACATCTTTTCTGCATGGTCTACCATTGCTTTGTGGTATTCAACAGCGTGCTGAGATTCAATCAACTCCTTATCACCTTCCAAATAAATTGGAACATCCTGTTTAAGTATTTTTAAATCTAGGGGGTTTTCTCTGTAAACGTCTGGGTCTGCTTTACCACCATAGTATTCCCACTTTTGTCTGTAAAGAATACGGTGTTTGGATTCAACCTGTTTCAATAACAAGTTCCAACGCATAAATATTTTTAGATATTTCCCATAGAGTTCTGGGGTCTTGAGAGATTCGATATCTAGTTGTGTATCGTCAATCTTTAAGTCCTTGGCGGACATCTCTTGTAGTTCTTCTAAGTTCATAATGTATCCTTCAATTCAAAGGGATGAGATTGCATATCTTCCTTGCGTTAGATATATTGACCGTCTGGGTCTATGATAGATGTTCAAGGGTTTTGAACCTCATCCTAATCTATTTATAATGTGTGTAACGTGTAAATCTTATATGTAAACGTCACGTTTGCTGTTAAGTATGTTATGTCACCCTCTTGTTGATTATATGCAAGACTACTCAATGCAACAGGATATATATCCTCAAATCTTGCTTCCACAATGGGATTATTCTTTGCAGATGTAATTGTAAGTGTTGCATCAGAATACATTCCAGAAATACCTTCCTGTCCAGCAGCTTTACCTTGTGATGGTACAACTTGTGTACCTTCAGTCTTTAATGTACCAAATTGCGTTCTAGCTTGTGGAAAACCAATACCAACCATCCAGTTATGTACTTCTGTATAGTTTGCAAGTTTCTCATCTACAAGAAATGAAATCTCTAGATTTTCATAAGTAAGGTCATCACCCATCATGGGGATAGATTTTAGTGGAGTTGGGAATACTGCCTCACCAAGATTGATGCCTGGCAAGTTTGCCGAAGTAGTAAAATATTCTACTAACGGTAATTTATTGATACTGAATTTAAACTTAGTTGGGTCTGCGTAGTCGAATTCAGTGGGTTGTCTACTTAATGAATTTATCTGTACCATACATCTATTTATACAGAATAAAAAAAGGGAGAACCGAAGTTCTCCCTTTTGGTTGGTTGACCCAACTCTTATTATTACATAAGGTTGACCACTTGAACTCTTCTGTAGTACACGTTGTCGTTTGCACCAAGTGTAACATCAGTAGCAGTAGCAGTTGAGAATGGGTTCTGAGCAAGACCATATCTTGTTTTGAAACCAATCTTAGGTTGGAATGTGTTCTCACCAACCGCACGAACCATTTGTAATGGAACATATGGACAGTAGAATACACCAGCATCGTATGGTGAAGTACCTTTATAACCCACGATAAAGTACTGTTTTGCAGCAGCATTTGCCATGTATGGGTCAATGTACACTTTATAACGACCATTCAATGTACCAGCGAAAGTGTTACCAGCGTCATCGACTTGAAGGTTGTTATTAAGAGCAGGAGTGTAATCTAATACACCAGCCATTTGAAGTGCAGATGCAACATCAGATGAACAGATGATTAAGTTACCTTTACCTCTACGAGTTTGTTGAGCGATTACGTTAGCATCTCTCTCAACTTGGAACATAAGACCCTTGAACTTCTCAACAGACCAACGACCATTTGAGTCAGTGTCCATATCGAAGATACCACCGTTAGTAGTATCAGTCTGAGCACCTGGCTTTGCAGCCTTGTAGATAGACCTTACAACTTCACGGTTGATTTCAGCAAGGATTTCGGAAGACAGAATGTTTGACAATTCTGTTTCTGCGTCAAGACCATGAATTGCTTTAAGGTCTTGTGCAAGTTCCATTGTATATTCTGCTTTAAGAGCACGTGTCTTTGCAGTAACAGTCGCCTTCTCAATGGTGAATGCCATTTGAGCGAAAGCGTTGTTTGCGGAGTCACCTTGTGCTTCCATATTTGCAGTAGTGTCACCTGTACCAGATGTGAACGCACCAGGCGAACCATCGTTAAGTACGGCAGGGTTAGTACCAGCATGAGTACCAGCACCAGAGAAATCTGTATCTGCTTCACCGAATAGTGCTTCATCACCACCGGCAGAGTTGATTCTTGATTTCATTGCAAAGATAAGTCCAGTTGGCCCAGTCATTGGTTGAACTGCACAGATATCATATGCGATTAGGTTAGGCATAGCACGTCTAACAAGTGAAATCAAAATGGGATCCCAGTTTGATGCAGACGCAGTATTGTTGGCAGGTGCAGCTTCCCCAAGGAAGGCAGCATCTTCTTTTAGTGCTTTTTCTTGATTTTCCAAGATAACAGAAGTGACGGCACGCTTGTAGTTATCAGCAATCTCAGGCAAATCTGGGTGCTGAAGGACTGGCTGCCACTTTTCTTGTAAGTTCTCTGAATTGAACATTTTAGTTCTCTCCTATGTTTTCTATATTATTATTATTTATTAAAAGTTACTTTTTCACAATATTAAAAGTTTCCGCCCCATAGGGTTTCGACTTCTGGATAGCGGACATATACGCAGCCATAGCGCCACTAACGTCAACTTCTTGATTTTCAGTTTCTACTTCTTCCTCAAGGGTTTGGGTAGCAACTGACTTAGGAAAATAATTTTCCTTCAAGGTGTTAAGTTTTGCAGTGAAATCTTCCTCACCGTTAAACTCGACATCTTCAACTAATCCCTCAAACTTTTCCTTTTCAGTCTCAGCGAGGTCTGTTGAAACTTTTGCGATTACCTGTTCACGAACAAGTGAAGATTTCTCTTTGTTCATGTCAGTCATCTTTTCGATTGTTTCATTGAGTTTTGCCTCAAGGTCTTCAATCTTTTGAGCTTGACCCTCAAGAATGTCGTACTTCTCATCTGGAACATCAATGTAATGTTCTTCAAAGAGTGCTTTCAATCCTGTGATAAAGTCTTCTGCAATTTCACCTTTTAACCCTCTATCAATAGCGAGTTCGTTCTCTTGCATCCACTCTTTAACAACATAGTCAAGGTATGAATCAACTTTTTCTGTTAACTCAGATTTGAAAGTTTCTACTTCTTCTGCAACTTCCTGTGTCTTTTCTACACCAAGTCTTTCGACTTCACTACGCAGTTTAGACTTTACAGCAGCTTCAAAGATTGTAGTTGCTTTTGCAGTAAATTCTTCTGAAAGGTCTTCACCTTCAACCAGAGCATTTACGTCATCTGTTACGTCAATGGAATCAATGTCAAGAGCTTCTTTCTTAACACTTTCTGAATTACCGTATGAGCTAGTCATAACGGAAGCAGTCAGTTTTTCCATATCACCCTTTTTCATAGACTTCATGGATTTGATAACATAATCTTCCATGCCCTTTTTAGTTTTAGGCATATCCATTTTAGGTTCATCGTCCATTTCATCCATTTTTTCTTCCTCATCATCCGAGTCCTTTTCGTCCTCATCTGAATCGTCTTCTTCTTTGAGTTTTTGGGGTGCTTCGTCACCTTTTACGGCAGTAGGGATAGAAGTATCTTTCTTGATTTTCTTTGCAGCATCCGGCCCAGATTTCTCATCACCTTTTACCACAGGAGCGCCAAGGTCTTCTGTATCACCTTCTACCTTAGAACCTTTTTCACTAGCAACAGCACCTTTTTTCGGTGCGTCTGCAGCTTCTTCAAGTTCCGCAGTAACTTCTGCTTCCAAATCCTCAATTGTCTTGTCTAGTTCTGACATTTGGGAGTTCTCCTTAATGTTAATCTCATTATACTATATTTATACTTTTACAGTTTTTTGAGAAATTTTGCGAAGGCCAATGCTTGGTATTTCGCATTTTTTGAACGTACACCACGTTCAATATCCTCTTGAATTTCCGCAACGTCTACTTCTTTAAGTAAACCATTATTCCAAATCCATTCTTTACCTTCCATAATACCTTGTACAAAGGCTTGAGGTGCAGATGGGTCTGCAACAATGTCGGCTGCGGTTGCCAAGTAGAAATCTTTGTTTACATAGTTTGCACCATTCTTCTGTTGCAAACTACCCATGCCTCTTGATGAGACTGCGAGCTTACCACCATCGTCCATAATGTTTGATACAATACTACCCATTGGTGTTGACATAATTTTTGCCTCACCAATAAAGTTCTTTCCATCTCTTTTCAAAGATGTAACCATATGTGATACTCTTTCCAGATTGACAGTTGGGCCTTCTGGATGTCCAAGTTCACCATATGCACGATTCTCATTGATGAATTCTTGACTGTATCTATTTACTTCTTTTTCTAAAACCTCAACAGGATATACTCTACCGTTTCGGTTTTTGATATCTCCCTGTAAGAAGATACCTTTAATCTTGTAGTTCTTTTTACCCTTTTCGTCTTCTTCCGAAAGGTATTGAACGTCTTGAATTTGTTCTGAAATTAATTTCATTTCAATTCCCCTTTACGGTTGACTACCAACTGCTGTACAACTCATCGCTGCAGAACAAGTAATAGTATCACTTGGTCTTTTGTCTATAAGAACAACTGAGCCTGCGGTTAATACCACTGAACCAGCATATGTCTTTGTTGCAGTTATTGTATGATTTTCTGATGGGCCGTCTGTTAAAGTTAATACCACGTTATCTTGTGCATTAGTAAATGTAGTTGCAAGATTAACTGTATTTGCATCTACTACTTTTACAAAGAACAGACCATCATCTGTTAATTCAGCAATCTTAGTTCCACCACCATCAGAATAGATAACTTCATCCCCTGTAGTAAAACCATGACTTGATATTGTAATTGCAGCACCAGCAACAGCAGATTGTGCATTAAACGTACCAGTTACAGCGGCAATAGTGACTGTTCCAGCATTAGTCGCACCAACCCTAATTCTTGTTGCTCTATTTAATGTAGTCGCTGAGGTTACATTAGTTGCACTTCCTTTTAAAATCATTTTTACAGTCCTAACATTTCTCTCTCAAAGTAGTTCAAAAGGTCTTTTTCTTTTACTTTGAACTTCCTTGCGGAGTCTTTTATAGTTTTTTCAAAAGTATTTAGGAAACTTGAAGGTTTAGAGTCCATAATCGAAAATATATTGTCAACCGCCTCTTTCATCTTAGGAGACAGTTTCTTATATTCTTTTGATTTTTTGTGTTCATCACTCTCTGGTAGTGACGTAACTAACTCATCAAACTTCTTCATCTTCCACATTCTCTACTTCTGGAACGTGTTGCGATACCATAGTACCAGCAACCTCTTGTCTTTTTACTTCAAGACTTGCACCCATTTTTTGTGCAATTGCAGTCTTGAATTCGTTTTCTGCCTTGAGATTGTCACCATCTGCAAGTGCATTAATTATTTCTATACTCATAACATTTTACCCTTTGGTTTTTTTGATTCAAAGTTGTCTTCTTCTCCACCACCTTCTTCTTCAATTTCAGTTTCAATCTCTTCAATCTCTTGTTCAGTTTGGTGCAAGATATTCTTTCTTACCCATGACTTTGAAAAGAAATTACCAACATAAGGTTCAACTTGACCTAACATATCAATACGTTCTCTAAGGATTTCTGCGTCACGCAATTCTGCAAAGTGACCATCCTGTAAAAAGTCATACTGAATATGTTCTTTAATCTTATCCCATTCTTCCTCAGCAATCACACCTGTAAGAACAAGTTGTGTGCGAAGAACGTCATGGAATAAAGCGGAGAACTTTTTACGAAGTCTCTGTACAAATTTAGAGAACTTCAATTCATCTCTAGTAATCTCTGTAGAACGACCAATAGAGAAGTTCTGTTCTGCTTCCATTCTGGACATAGGTACGTTTAACGACCTGTACAGTTTTCTCTGGAAGTAAACAATATCCTCAATCTCACCAAGGTTTGAACCGCCAGGCAAGGTTGTGATTTCTGTTCCTCTACCACCTTCTCTACGAGGTAACCAGAAGTCTTCCAACATTGACATATGATTTCTATCGTCACGAATCTCACCAGTTGATGCATCATAGACCAACTTGTTTCGATAACGACTCATCACATCTTTTAGATACTGTTCCGCTTTAATTTTCGGAAGATTACCAACGTCAATGTAAAAAATTCTACGTTCTGGAGCTCTTGAGATACGATAGATGACTAGTGCATCTTCAATCATCCTTAACTGATTGACAGGTTTGATTGCCTTATGAAGATAAGATAGTACTGAACCTTTAGTTTGGTCTACCAATCCAGAAGGACAAAATGCAATGGAATCTGTTGTAATCTTGAGTGCAGATTGTGGTGTTGCACTATTATCTACTACCTTTTCATTGTAAAGATAATACTCAAGTGTTTGTTTCTGTTTGTCAATACCAGTAACAGGGTCAGGCCTATCTTTGATGACCTCTCTTACTTTCTTGATTTTCCTTGGGTCAATATAACGAAGTTCCTTAATTCCTTTTCTTGGTTCTTTCTTATCAATCACCTTGTGGTAATAGATACGACCATCGACATACCATCTACGAAAGATATCATGTCCTTTGATATTGAAATCAAGTAATTGAAGAACTCTATCGAATTCTTCATTTATACGTTTTTTAACTTTTGAGGAATATTCCAACCTGTCTAACCGCAAGGCAACAGGTGCATCGTATTCGTTTGAAGCGATGCCTTCACTAACAATATCTTCAATTGCAGAATCACATTCTGGTTGAATCGCAATATCACGATATCGTCTAATTAAATCATTTTCGGTTTTATCTCGTCCGTCAACATCTAATGTCTGACTATAGAAACCGCCACCAGCGACTTCAATAGTACCGTCATCAGATGAAGGGAGAGTGAATGACTCTCCCTCATCTTTTTTACGAGTGATTTTGAACCCAAATAACTCAGCCATAATATTCTAACTCCTAATTTACACTACTATTTAGTAGGTTTGTCAGAAGTTAATTACTTACGCCGACTGATTGGAAGTGAGTGTATCTCCAAGTTACTGTGAACTCTTCAATAGCACTTGCAGTTTCCATGCTTAGGTCAATTGGTGACATTACTGTAGGCATACAATTTCTCAAAATATATGTCTTCAATATCGCATCATCCCTACCCAACTGTCTAATTGTTAAGTCAGCAGTGTAGTTCAATACGTTTGGTTCACCAGTATTGTCTCTTAACTCATTCATACCGTTCATCCATATTTCAATAGCATTTCTGATATCAAAAGGTGTATCGTTTATGAATGTAGTATCCCAAGTTTCAAACTCCCTATCACCAGCAAGGTATAAATTTCTACCTCTAAACGGAACTGGAATTTCAGTAATCGTTTGACCTGGCAACGCAGCAGCTTTACATAGGAACTGAGATGATGCTGGAATTGTTGTACCAACCGCAGCATTAGTAAAACTAATTCTGAATTGGTTGGCTCTTGCACCACCACCAGTAAGGTTTGCTTTAAAAATATCAATATTACTCATTTAATTATCCCCCTACCTCTGAAAATGCTACCCCAGTTCTCACTGCGATAAAGTTCAGTTGAATGAAGTTGATAGAACGAGCTGGTTTGATGAAGATATCTGCAACAAACTCATTTCGGTCAATGACCTCACCTGTATTATTTGTACCATCACAAACTACACTAAAGTCTGTGATACCTCTACGACCTTGGATGTCTCTCAAGAACGGTTCTACTAAGTTTCTAAACTGTGCTTGTGTGAACTCATCGTTGAATTCAAACAACTGGAACTTAGCAGCGGTTGCAATAGACTTCTCAAGAAGAATAAACAACCTACGAACATTGATTCGGTCAAATGCACTTGGTTTACTTAGTGCAGTTTTATCACCGAACAATACTGTACCTTGGCCTGGGAATGTAGTAACAGGGTTAATTCTAGCAGGATAGAGAATATCTCTTTGTGCCTTGGTTGGGTTAAACGCAAGTTTAACTGCACCACGAATTTGTCCTCTGTTGAAACCGCCAGGCGAGAAGAATGGGTCTGCAACATTGTCTGTGTTTGCACAAAGACCAGCAATATCACCATTCAAAGGAACGTATCTGAACGTATCATTGAACTTGTCGTACATATACTTGTATCCACTATCGAATACTGCATAAGACGAACTTGCAAGACTGTTAAAGAAACCTACGACATTTGAACCCTGTGTATGTGCAGAAGACACATTCACAACATCTGCTCTACGAGGAGAGATAAATGCAACACAGTCTTTTCTTGCTTCTACAATGTCAATCATCTTAGTTGCATGAGACACACCGTCTGCACTAGCGGGCGAAGTTCCTGCCATTAGAAGGTTTACGTCAACTGTTTCTGCATCTGCAAACTCATCGTATGCAAGTGCGAGTTCACCAACTGTTACTGCATAGTCATCTGTACCACCAGCAAGGTTATCATCTTTGATACCACCTTTACCAGCAGTTGATGCAAATGTAGTTCCAGCAACTGGGTCTGTACCAGCATTACTCAATGAAGAGTCGTGGTCTAACCAGTATATAAGTTTTGACTGTCCGTAAATTACGTCTGGATAGAAGTTTGTTCCACCCTGTGAAGTTTTAGCGGATGCAGCCTGTGACACGAATGGGAATGTTTCAAGAACCGCATTAGTTCTTTCACCATTTGTATCTGCTCTGAAACCAGAGATGTCACCAGTTCTGTCAAATACAACAACGTGCATTTCATCACTGATAAGACCTTTACCAGTTGCATATGTTGATGTGCTTGGAGCAGCATCAAACAAGTCATAAAATCTCCAACGTCTACGAACATTTGTCGCAGCAGCAAGAGCAGTTTTAAGACCACCACCGTTTGGATTGTCTAATTGTTTAATTGTTAGATTGTCAGTTGAGATTGCAGTAACCTCATATTCTTGACCATCTGCTTCTTGGAAATGTACAATGTCACCGACATTAAATGCGGCACCACCATCACCAGCAGAACCACCACCATTGTCAACTCCAACAGTAGTTGCACCAATAGCAGGAGTACCAGTTGTTACACCAAGTGTACCAGCATTTCCAGCAAAGTTTTGTTCATATCCAGTTGCGTTAGAACATAGTGATACTCCAAGTGAGTTACCATGTGTTCCAGCAGTTCTTGCACCCCATTCACCACTAGAACCTTGTCCAGCAGAATAGTTATTTAAGTAGTCATCTGTACTCTTGATAAGTAAACCAGAACCACCACTTGTAGCATTTACAATGGCAGATGTTGCACGAACAACTCTGAGAGCGTTTCCATACTGCAAAAAGTTTGCAGCAGTGAACCATGTCTCAAAGTTACTTCCGTTTGGTTTACCAAAGATATCCACTAATTCTTTCTCTGAACCAACAGCAACGATTTCACCAACTGGGCCTTTTTGAAAGGCACCAGCCATGCCACCAATTGATGTTGCAACAGCAGGAACGATATTAGTAAGGTCTATCTCTTTAACAAGAACACCAGGCGATAATTGAAAAGGCATTTTTGTTTCTCCTATTACTTTATATTAAAGTTTGTTTCACTTCTCATATATTTAGTATTATTAAGTTTTGAAAACCCATTTTTATATGCACCACTGCATATAAATAGATTCATGTCTCATTACAAACAATACAAGGAAACCATAAAAGAAGTGACTAAGAGAAACTATCGTATGAGAGTAATCTGGGTCAATGAATTCCTTGCAAATCAATCTTGTTGTCATTGTGGAGAACGTGAGACTGCTTGTCTACAGTTCCATCCACATAATTCTAAAATCCGTTCTCTTTCTAAACGTAAAGGTTTAAACAAACAATCTAGACAGGAAGTTGTTAAACTAATCGACCAATCAAAAATTGTATGTGCAAATTGTTACCTTAAAATTGAAAATGATATTATTGAGATTATATAGGGTTTTACCAATTTGTATCGTAATTCCTTACGATGGGTGACCACCTTGTACCATACTCATCTACCATCTGACCTATATTTTCATCTTCTAATCCATCAGTAAAGAAACCAAATGGAGCCATGTCCTGTTCCAGTTGATTTTGATGTTCTAAAAACATCTTTTCTCTAAGGTCAATATCAGTTAATTCTTTAAAGTATTGTTGATTTGTCATCCATGCAAACAACACACAACACATTGCAAGGTCATCTGTGTGTCCTTCTTCTGCTTGATATGACTGTCCATGTTGTACAAATGTTGATAACTCATCAATTAATTCATAATCATTGATAACTAACTTATCAGTTTCGACCATTTGTTTAAGATTAGAACATCCTAATGTCTTTACTGCTTTAGTTGTTCTAACTCCAAGTTGCGCTCTACCCCCAGAGAAACCAGCACCAAGAACCTGTCCAGCACGACCACGCATAGATGCCATAACTAAATTGTCATACTCTAAGTCGTACTGCATTGCGGTTGCGACCTGTTCTCCAATGTCATTTACCTCAATCATTACATATGCTTGATTATATCCCCTTGCGACTTGATGAATTATTGTTGGAAACAGTAGAGGTTTTATTTGATTGTCACGGTATTTTGCAACAATCTTATAAGGTAATTGTGATACGTCAAACACTAGAAATGCAGAGTAGTCGTTGTTTGTACCCCTTGCAACGTCCGCTACAAGTGCGTATGTGTGTCCTTCTTCTGGATTTTTATATACGTCCAACCCAGCATTCTTCTGAATTGGTTCATCGTAATGAAACGATTTAATTTTTGTAGGATGAATAAGTGTATTAACAGACCCCAAGAACTCACACTCAAACTCACGATTGAACTGTTCTTGTGAAGTGTTTGCAATGGTTTCGTCTTTCCACTTCTCATCACGGCCTGGAATTTCTGACCAGTGAACTTCAATTGGAACGTATGTGTTTCTTTCTGTTTCTGCATCACTCCACAACTTATAGAATAGATTCATTCCATTTGGTGTAGAAACAATAATCACCTTGGTTGTTTTACCAGATGAAATCGTAGGATACACAGAACTAAAAAAGTCCTCTGCGACATTATGAGGTACGAAAGCAAACTCATCTAGAAATATCATATTGTAAGAACCACCACGAACCGCACTAGACGATGTGGATGATGCAACAATACGAGAACCGTTCTCTAAGTCCAGAGAACCCTTATTCCAAGACATTACTCCTTGTTGTAACCATTTGGGTAGGTTTTCATATGCGAGTTGTAATCTGGAAAGAATATCTCTTGCAGTCGCAGCCTTGTTGGCAAGGATTGCAACATTCATACTTGGGTTGAACAGAACGTAGTGTAGAATATAGGATACGATTGTTGTTGTTTTACCAGATTGTCTGGGTAACTTACATATCGTAAATCGGTTACTATGAATAGTTCCGACCATCTCTTTTTGAAATGGGAACATATTGAATGGAACAATCCCCTCATCCAAGGAAACAATCTTGATGTAACTTTGACAGAAATACATGGGGTCTTCCATGCATCTCTTGTACTCAAGAATCTGTTCTTCTGTCCATTCGACAGGAACATTTGCTTTCTTTAGAAGGGGATTGCCTAGATAGTGATTTGCATCAGTCATGCATATATTTATTCAGATGCTGGTGCGTTATCTTCTTGATGTTTTTTGTACGCAGCTTTGACTGCATCAGTATGAAACTGTGCGACCATCGCTTTTACATCACCACTTTCCCCAGATGAATCTGAGTCTGGTGCGACAGTATGTCTATGGAAACTTCTTGAAAGTTCCACACCATCTTCTTCAATAATAGTAGCAGTTCTCACTTGAATTATTTTGAACTCGCCTACTACTTCAATTTTATCTT
>UEXM01002333.1_pt1 | contig 13663 bp, 14 predicted proteins | sample 1796661 | NCBI WGS metagenome assembly UEXM01 (sample SAMEA4772469, study PRJEB27181) | metagenome | reverse complement strand
CTTTTAAAATCAATCTATGAAGAAGAGTTTCAAAGAGCGGCAGCAGAGGATGAAGATAGAGTGGCACTTACATTAACACCCGACATTAAATACTTGAGTGTCTGATGGGAAGATTTGCAACAGGCAAGAACTCATATGGAATATCTGATAGGTCTGGCTTTCGTTATCGATTGAAAGACATGAGAAAAGAATGGAACGGCTTGTTTGTTGGCAAAGATGAGTTTGAATCAAAACATCCTCAAATAGATTTAAGAGTAAAGACCGCAGATGCAGAAGCAATAAAAGATGCAAGGCCAGATAGAGAAGAGCCTTCTGTTTCTGTTATTTTACCTTTTAATCCTTTTAAAACGGGCACGGGCGGAAGTAGTCCTACAACAGTTACAGTTACAGAACCAGCACATGGTAGATCTGCTTCAAGTACAATTAGGTTTAGAGACGTAGCACCTTTCGATGGTATATCAAGTTCTACAATGCAAGGTTCATCTGGCTTTACAATACAATCTGTGGTAGACACAAATAAGTATACGATTAGTGTAAGTGCTACGGCTACACTAGGGAATGTTTTTGGTGGTGGTGGAGTAGCATCTGCTGGACCCGTGACGTTGGAGAGTTAGATGAGTTATACATTAACAACATTAAAGACTGCTATACAAGATTACACAGAAAACACAGAAACTACTTTTGTATCTCATTTAAGAGACTTTGTAAGATCTACCGAAAACAGATTGTTTAAGATGGTAGACTTTGAATATTTTAGAAAAAACGTAACAAGTGCTACTTCTTCTTCTGATAGGTTCTTATCTGTTCCAGATGATTACTTAGCATCATTTAGTTTATCTATAACTAACTCTAGTAATATTGAATTTTTATTAGAAAAAGATGTAAATTTTATACAAGAATATAATCCAAATGCATCAACAACAGGTGTTCCTAAGTATTATGCAAGATTTGATGTAGATAATTTTATATTGTCTCCAACACCTAATAGTAACTTTTCTGTTGAACTACATTATTACTACAAACCAACCAGTTTAGCAGACAGTACGATAGTTTTAACAGTGGGTGCTGCAAGTAGTTTTGCTGTGAACGAAGTAATTACAGGAGTATCTAGTGGTGCTACAGCTACAATTAGTTCTAAGAATGATGGCACGAATCAGTTAACAATAGTGGTTCCAACAACAAACTTTACAAATGGAGAGACAGTAACAGGTGGCACAACCGCTCATAGTTCTGCCATATCTGCCATATCAAGTGATACAACAACTACCTGGTTAAGTAAGAATGCCTTAAACGCAATGCTTTACGGATCGCTTTCAGAAGCGTATATTTTTATGAAAGGTGAACCAGATATGATGCAGTTGTATGAAAAAAGGTTTATGGAAGAAGTAAGTAGATTAAAAGATTTAGGTGAGGCTAGGGAGAATGCTGATGCTTATAGGCAAGGATTACCTAGAAGACCAAGGACATAGGAGATAAAACATGGCAACCTCAAATGCAGCAACCAACTATTTAGAAAGAAGATTATTACATTATATCTTCAAGAATAACTCGTTAAGTTTCTCAAGTCCTGGTGACAGTATTTATGTAGGACTAGCAACAGCCGTATCTGCCGCTGAGACAGGTTCAGTAACAGAAGCAAGTTTTGGTGCTTATGCAAGACAGCAAGTTGCCGCAGCTAGTTGGACAACAATAGGTGCTGACTCAACAGATACACAGACTGCCAAGAACACAAGTGCGATTGAGTTTCCAGCAAAGTCAGATAGTGGAACACAAACAATAACTCATGTGATTATAACTGATGCAAGTTCAAGTGGTAACACATTGTTTGTTGGAGAATTAGATGTACCCAAGACATTAGCAGAGGGTGACATATTTAGAATTAACGCAACAAACTTGAGTATTGAGTTGAAATAATGGCTTTAGTAATAAAGGACAGAGTTAAAGAAACCACAACTACTACAGGCACTGGAACATATACGTTAGCTGGTGCAGTAAGTGGGTTTGAGACTTTTACTGCTAACCTTAGTAATTCAGATACAACGTATTATGTTTGTACAGACAACACTGACTTTGAAGTTGGTTTAGGTACGTTTACATCTTCTGGAACTACATTAGCTAGGACAACCATATTGGCGAGTTCTAACTCTAACAATGCTGTAAACTGGTCATCAGGAACAAGAAGTGTCTTTATGACATATCCTGCTGATAAGGCAGTGTTTGAGGATGCAAGTAATAATATAAACGGCACATTTGTAGGTAATATAACTGGTAATGTTACAGGAAATACATCTGGTACTGCGGCAACTGTAACAGGTGCGGCACAAACTAATATTACATCAGTTGGAACTTTATCAAGTTTAGCAACATCTGGTGACATAACTGTAGGTGATGACTTATTTGTTTCTGGTGGTTTGATTGATCTTAAAAATGATGGTGCTTTTGTTTCTCAGATAAAATTTTATTGTGAAAGTTCAAATCAACACGCACAAACACTTATTGGTGCACCACACTCAGAAAGTGCATCAAATACTTTAACACTCCCAAGCACTGGTGGAAATGCTAGATTAGTTACAACAGCTTCAACGGCTACACTAACAAATAAAACTTTTGATGTTGAAGGTACTGGAAACTCAATCTCAAATATTGACGTAGCAGATTTAAAGTCAGGTGTATTGGATACTGATATTAGTAGTGTCTCTGGAAGTGATGACACGTTAGCATCAGCCAAAGCAATTAAAACTTATGTTGATGCTCAAGTTACAGCACAAGATTTAGACGTTGTGAGTGATAGTGGTACGATTGCGATAGATTTAGATAGTGAAACTCTTACTATAGCAGGTGGCACTGGACTTGCTTCAAGTGCATCATCTAATACAGTTACTTTAGCTGTGGATGCCGCTCAAACTGGTATCACATCTTTACTCGCTACAGATATAAAAATTGGTGAAGACGATCAAACTAAAATAGATTTTGAAACAGCCGATACAATTAACTTTTATGCTGGAAATGAAAAACAACTTGTTCTTACTAATGGTGCATTAACACCTGGCACTAATGCAATTGTTGATCTTGGAACAGATGCTCTTGAATTTAAAGATGCATACTTTGATGGCACAGTTGAAGCAGATGCGATTACGATTGGTGGAACAGCTTTAGCAGAAGTCATATCTGATACAACAGGTGCTATGTTTTCAAGTAATACAGAGACAGGTATTACTGTTACCTATCAAGATGCAGATAATACAATAGATGTTGTTATAGATGCAGCACAAACAACAATTACATCTTTACTTGCTACTGATATTAAAATTGGTGAAGATGACCAGACGAAGATAGATTTCGAAACAGCCGATACAATTAATTTTTATGCAGGAAACGAAAAGCAATTAATACTAACTAATGGAGCATTGACTCCAGGTGCTGATAATATTTTAGATCTTGGTAGTAGTGGTGTTGAATTTAAAGATGCTTTTTTTGACGGAACAGTAACTTCAGACGCTTTTGTTGGCCCGTTAACAGGTGACGTAACAGGTAATGCAGATACAGCATCAGCAGTTGCGGCTGATAATATTTCAACAGGTGATGCAGCCGTTACAATAGCCACATCATCTGGCAACATTACAATAGATGCTCAAGCGAACAATTCTGATATTATCTTCAAAGGAACTGATGGTGGTGTTGATATTACTGCACTTACTTTAGATATGTCAGCTAGTGGTAATGCAAAATTTAATAATAATGTAAACCTTGAATCAGATAGTTCAATAATACATTTTGGAACAGACAAAGATGTTAAATTAACTCATGTTCACGATACTGGTTTGTTACTTAACAGTTCAATGCAATTACAATTTGGCGACAGTGGTACATATATCCATCAATCGGCTGATGGTGTTCTTGATTTAGTATCTGATACTGAAATAGAAATTAATGCCACCACAATTGACATGAACGGCAATCTTGATGTTTCTGGAACAATAACATCTGGTGGTGTTATAACTGGAACTGGATTTACTATTGGTTCGGCTGTAATTGCTGAAGCTGAATTAGAGCAATTAGATGGTATTACAGCAGGAACAGTCGCTGCAAGTAAAGCTGTCGTTGTTGATGCAAACAAGGATGTTGCTTCATTTAGAAACGTAACATTAACTGGGGAATTAGATGCAGCAACAGGAGATTTTTCTGGTGATGTAGACATTGACGGAACATTAGAAGCAGATGCAATAACAGTTGCAGGAGCAACATTAAGTTCTGTTATTCAAGACGAAGCAACAGCATTAGCAATAGCGTTAGGATAAGATATGGCAAACACATTTAAAGTAGTTACTTTTGCAGCGGAACCCAATGCCGCAGGAACAGAATATGTTGTGTATACTACGGCAGGAAGTACAACAACGATTATTCTTGGATTTTTGTTGTGTAATATTCATACATCTCAAGTTACAGCCACTGTTAGATTAATTAGTGATACAACAAAAACAGGTGCTACTGGTAATGCAAATAACGGAACAAGTGTGCTTGTTAAAAATATTCCAATTCCAGCAGGCAGTTCTGTAGAGATTATGGCAGGAAACAAAATTGTATTAGAAACAACAGATCAAATAGATATTGATTGTAGTGTAGCTGACAAGTTAAGTGGCACGATGAGTATTATGGAGATAACCTAATGCCGTATATAGGTAACACCGCACCTAATAATTTTGTATCGGTAGTCAAAGACTTATTTAGTGGTGATGGAAGCACAGTAGCTTTTACATTGTCTAAAGCAGCGACAACCAATGGTGTTGCAGTCTTTGTAGAAAACGTAAGGCAAGAACCTACAATAGCGTATGCAGTCAGTGGTACAACATTAACGTTTACTGCTGCACCTGTAAGTGCTAGTGGAAATAATATCTATGTGTTGCATCACAACGCACCTGCAAGTACAGCAACACATCCTGCAGCACAGGCTTTGACTGCTACAAGTGGTACGTTTACTAGTGCTGTAGATATAAGTGCAAAATCATCAGTAGATATATCTAGTTCTGGTAATGCTATAGATTTTAAATTAAGTGGCACAACAATAGGAAATATTGGAGTTATATCTGATAGAGTTTATTTAACTGCTGAAGGAAGTCATGGTCTTTATTTAGATGCTAGTGCAGATAACATTTGTCCTTCAAGCACAACTGGAACTGACAATGATGATGCTATTGATTTAGGTGCTAGTTCTGCTAGATTTGATGACGTATTTGCTACTAACGGTACAATACAAACTTCAGACCAAAATGAAAAACAAGATATAGCAAGTGCAACAGCTAAAGAACTTAATGTAGCTAAAAAGCTATCTAGCTTATTTAAAACATTTAGATGGAAAAGTAAGGTTGCAGAAAAAGGTGATAATGCTAGAACACATACAGGCATTATAGCACAAGAAATAGAATCTGCGTTTAGTGCAGAAGGATTAGATGCATCTAACTATGGATTGTTTACATCAGATACATGGGTAAATGAAGAGGGTAAATCACAAACTAGATTAGGTGTAAGATATCCTGAGTTATTTTCTTTTATCTTCTCATCTATAGAAGCACGACTTACAGCATTGGAGGAAGCGTAAATGCCATACATAGGAAAATCCCCACAGTTTGGAGTACGAAATAGATTTGTATATGTTGCATCAAGTGGTGCTACATCCGTAAGTGGTGCAGATGCCAATGGAGCAACATTGACATTTACAGATGGTGCATTTGTAGATGTGTATCTTAATGGTGTACTACTAAAACCAACAACAGATTATAACACAAGTACGGCTAACACCATAGCAGGTTTATCAGCCTTAAATACAAGTGATGAAGTAACTGTGGTTGTCTACGATGTGTTTACAGTAGCTGATGCAGTCAGTGCTACAAGTGGTGGTACCTTTAGTGGTGCTGTTACAATGGGTGGAGGTGTTGCAGGTGATTTAAATTTAAACGCTGATAGTGCAGCAATTAAGTTTGGAGCAGATAGCGAAATAACTCTTACACATTCTGCTGATACAGGGTTACTGTTAAAACACGCTGCAAGTGGTGACGATAAGTTTCCATCATTAGTATTACAAACAGGTGATACAGATATTGCCGCAGATGATGTTTTAGGCAGAATAGATTTTCAAGCACCTGACGAAGGAACAGGAACAGATGCAGTGCTACGAGCAGCATCAATACAAGCTGCTTCAGAAGGTGATTTTAGTGCAAGTAATAATGCAACAGAATTACAACTTATGACAGGTGCGAGTGAAGCACCAACAAGAAGAATAATAATTTCATCAACTGGTGAAACAACTCTTACAAGAGCAGGTTCAAGAACTGACCACGGAGGATTGCTAAGATTAAATGGAACATATAGTTCTACTAACAATGGTCCTAATATTATGTTTCATGGAACTGGTACAGATGCTTACCCATCAATGCAGATACTTAACTATTCACATAATGACATATCAATAAATTTTGATGCTTGGTATGATGGTAATTGGAAAAGTTCTCATGCAACAGGACAATGGCAGATAAGAAAAGACGGTTCTAATTTACAACATAGAGCAGATGATAGTGTGTCAGCAGGAGGAGCAGTCACATGGGTAAATCATTTTAATATTGCTGCTGATGGTACATTGACTGCTACAGATACTTCTATTGGTTCTATATCAGACAAAAGATTAAAAAAGAACATTCAAGATTACACATATTCATTAGATAATTTTAAATCTTTAGCAACAAAAATATTTGATTGGGAAAACCCAAAACAACATGGAAGTATAACACAACAAATAGGTTTTTTAGCACAGGATGTTGAGAGTTTAGACAGTAGATGGGTGCGTGATTTCAAAATTGACGAAGATAGCCCAGATGCATCTTTGTTAGATAGTGATTTAATTTCTAAAGCAAGTAGATTAGGTGAAAAAGATGCAATGTATGTATCTGTAATTCAACAACTAATAACAAAGATAGAAACATTAGAAGCCAAAGTCAAAGCGTTGGAGGAAGCGTAGATGAGCAGAGCAAGAACATTCGCAGATTTAGCTACAGCATCTGAAGCAGGTAGTTTAAGTAATAAAAATATTATTTATAATGGTGACATGGCTGTTGCACAAAGAGGTACAAGTTTATCTATTGTGCATGACGGAACTTCTGCTGGATATGCCTGTGACAGATGGCTATTACAAGAAAGCAACCACGACCAAACAGAAGGAACACTTGCTCAAGTAGCTGTTACAGATTTAGCAGGATTTAATAATGCTTTAAAATGGACAACAACTGAACCTGAATCAGCTATTGCTGCTGATGAAACATTTGATATTTGCCAAAAGATTGAAGCACAACATTGCCAACGTCTTGGTTATGGGTTATCTAGTGCAAAAAAAGCAACTTTAAGTTTTTATGTAAAATCCTCTGTTACTGGAACTTATGGAATTAATGTATATAAACCAGATTCAACAACAAGACAATTAACCTCAACTTATGCAATAAGTTCTGCTGATACTTGGGAAAAGAAAACAATAACTATTCCAGCAGATACACACAGTAGTGGTACGATTGCTGATGATAATGGTTCGGGTTTAAGAATTACTTGGCATCTTGGAACTGGGTCTAATTTTACTTCAGCAGATACGGCATTAACTTGGACAAATTATGCTAATGCAGGTTGGGCATTTGGTCATGCACAAAATGGTGTTCTTACCACTGACAATGCTACTTGGCTTTTAACTGGTGTTCAATTTGAAGTTGGCGAGGTGGCTACAGCTTTTGAATATGAAACTTTTGCAGATAATTTACAAAAGTGCAAAAGATACTTTCAAACTTTGGGGTATGAATATGGTGATACTATAGGAGATACAGATGATTATAATGGTGCGATTGATGCACCAAATATGGGAACTGCATCTTATAACTATTATCAAGGTTCACAGTTCCCAGTTCTTATGAGAGCATCACCAACTGTAACCATTTATGCTGTTGTATCTAGTAATGAAGTATCTGGAAAATTAATTGATTTTAATTCTGGTTCAGATTTAGGCAGTTCATCTGCTAATAGAATACACTCAAATGGTTATGGGTATTTGATTTCAAGTAGTGCATCTACTTTTGGTGTAGTTTATAGGAGTACAAATGAAGCAGAATTATAGTAATGCTAAATGGATAGCAGACAAAAGCCCAGACGGAAAAATAATTTTTAATCCTAAAGATAATATTCGTGTTGAAATAAATGGAGTGTACTCTCATGTTCCAGTTGATTTAGCCAACAAAGACTACGCTGAAATCAAACGACAAGTTGATGCAGGTGAACTTACAATAGAGGATGCAGACTAATGGCAATATCAAAGATAAATACAGGTCTAAATAACCCACTAACCTCAAGCACTCTTTCTAGTGCGGCATCTTTAATTAGTGTATCTTTAGGTTCATCAATCGGTGCTATATATGACTTTTATCAAATATACTTTACACTTACTCCTGCAACAAATAATGTAACAGTCCAAGCAAGATTTTTAGACGTAAATGGTGATGCAATAACAGGAACTGTTTACGCAGGGGGTACTGTAAATGAATCTGGTGGTACGGATACTTCTACAAATGGTGCAACAACTATGGATTTAGCATCAAATCAAGGAAATGCGAGTGGTGAAACTGTAACAGGATATGCAATTATAGGCAGTATGAACAGCACAACACATCCTTGTGTAATGTCTGGTATGTTAAATGGAACAAATGAAAACGGAAATCATCAGTGTAGAATGTTTAATTACAGTATAATTAAAGGTAGTTATGCAGTTAATACAGGTGTTCAATTGTTTTTTAGTAGTGGCAATGTTTCGGCAGGTACTCTTGCAATATATGGGATTTCAAAATAATGAAAAAGATGGTAAATAATAAATTAGTAGATATGACTGCTGACGAAATTAAATTACGTGAAGCAGAGGAAAAGACTTGGACTGATGAAGCATCAACAAGGAGTATGGCTAGGTTAAGAAAATTAAGAGATGAACTATTAGTTGAAACAGATTGGATGGCTAATTCAGATGTAACAATGAGTGATGCTTGGAAAAAATATCGTCAAGATTTAAGAGATATTACTACTCAAACACCATCTGACGATGAATTAAGTAATATAACATTTCCAACTAAACCGAGTTAATTATGCTTGGTTTTAGTGCTTTATCAGAAAACCCTATTAGTAGTGTTAATAAGGTACTAGAACTATCAGCATCAATGACAGGTTTAGCCGTTTCATCATCTGCTGCGGCTGGTACGCTTGTTGGTACAAGTACGATGTCTTCTTCTGCTACACAGACATCAACTGGAGTTGGGATATTTGTCAGTAGTTCAACTCTTGATTCATCTTCTGTAGCATCATCTGCTGCTGTTTTTGTAAAAGGATCAACATTAGAAACAGATTTATTGTCATCTTTTGTACAGACAACAAATGGTATTGGTATATTAGTTGGCACATCAACACAAGATTTTAACTTGACACAGACAGCTACTGGAGAATTATTATTTACAGAAATCGTTCCGAGTGTTACTGTGACGTATACCGAGATTACACATTCTGGTGATACTTGGACAGATATTACGCATACAGGTGACACCTGGACAGATATTACACCATAGGAGTTATTAATGGCTAGTTCGTATACATCAAATAATGGCTTAGAAAAGATAGGTACAGGAGAACAAGCTGGTACTTGGGGAGCCACAACCAATACAAATTTCGATATTCTTGATAGAGCCATCAATGGTGTTGGTGCGATTACACTTTCTGGAACAACACATACTTTGACAACAACAGATGGTACTTCCTCAGATGGTCACTTTAAAGTTCTTGTTTTAGGTGGTAGTCCGAGTGGAACGAATACAGTAACTATATCACCGAATGATCAAGATAAATTATATTTTGTAAAAAACGGAACGAATCAATCTGTCATTATTAAGCAAGGTTCTGGTGATACAGTTACAATTACAACAGGCAAAACTGCCATTGTATATGCAGATGGAGCAGGTTCTGGTGCGGCCGTTGCACAGATAGAAACTGGTTCAGATGACTTTACAGCAGACCTTTCTGTAAAAACTAGTGATGGTGCTTTGTTGACATTACAAACATCTGATACAACCATTACAGATGGGGATGTTCTTGGTGCGTTACAGTTTCAAGCACCGAATGAAGGAAGTGGCACAGATGCTATAACAGTTTCTGCATCTATCGTAGCAGAAGCAGATAATACGTTTGCAGCAGATAACAATCAAACGGACATGGTGTTTAAGTTAGGTAGCTCTGAAGCTGCAACAGAAAAGATGAGACTGACACATGAGGGTGATTTAAATATTATTACAGATGGTAAATCAATTAACTTTGGTGCTGACAGTGAAATACAATTAACACATCATGCAGATACAGGTTTAAAATTAAAACATACAGCTACTGCTGGTGGGGTTGAGTTAACATTACAATCTGGTGACACAGATATTGCGTCTGGTAATACAATAGGAGCAATTAATTTTCAAGCACCAGACGAAGGCACTGGCACTGATGCAATATTAGTAGCTGCTAGTATTACAGCAGCTTCAGAAGGAGATTTTGCAGCAGATAATAATGCAACATCATTACAGTTTAAAACTGGTGCAAGTGAAACAGCTACAACAAAAATGACTTTAAGCTCTGGTGGTAATTTAAATGTTACTGGAACATTGACTTGTGCAACATCAATAACAGTAGGCAGTGCGGCTTTAACAGAAGCAGAGTTAGAAAAATTAGATGGCATTACAAATGGTACTGTAGCTGCATCTAAGGCAGTTGTTGTTGACAGTAACAAAGACGCATCTGGCTTTAGAAACGTCACGGCTACAGGCACAGTGCAAGGTGCAGAAGTTACAGCTACATCAGATGAAAGATTAAAGTCAGACATAAAAACAATAGATAACGCATTGTATAAAGTAATGAATATGCGTGGTGTATCTTTTACTAAACAAGCTGAAAGAGGTATTGGTGTTATTGCACAAGAGGTAGAAAAGGTTTTACCAGAAGTTGTGCATGATGGTGAATACAAATCTGTAGCTTATGGTAATATGGTTGGTGTTTTAATAGAAGCTATAAAAGATTTAAAGAAAGAAGTAGACGAACTTAAACAGAATTGTGATTGTCATGGCTCTAGCGACTAGTGGTACAATAAACCTAACAGATGTTCGTGATTTCTACGGACAGAGTGGATCAATAAATATGACTGCTTTGTATAAAGGTGGATCACACGTTCCTAATCCTGCAACATATGCAACAGGAAATTTTAGTGAAGTAAGTGCAGCTAGTGGAACAAATTTACCAGTTGCTTTGTTTGATAATGGGGGTGTTGTTCCGTCATTAGACACTGAAGCTAATACTAATATACCAACAAGTGGTTCTATTAGTATGACAGATTTTTATGGTGGGTATAAATTAGTTAATCCATCTGTATCTAATACATCTTTAAGTTCTCAAGCAAATCAAGTTGGTTTTGCTAATACAACACCTACAGCAAATCAAGGTTTTTTTATTGAAGATTATGCTTCTGGCTTTGGTTACGATAACTACGGACAATTGTTAACAGTAACAAATTCTGCAATAAGTGGTGGTACGTTTGTAGGTCATACAACAGTAACTTTTCAAGTATCTCACACAGGTGTATATACAATGGCTGGTCATTGCACTGGCAACGAAATTAATTCAGCACAACTTCAAGTTACTGGATCAGGTGTAGTTATGAAAAATAGCAGTGGTAGTACTGTTACTGGATTGCAAAATGTTCCTTTAGGTGCTTTTCGTTTGTTTGAGGTAACACTTCCTGCAAGTACAACATTAACTTTTGATGTAAGGACAACTTCTGGTAGTGCTGGATCTTATATGTTTGGACAGATAAGAGCAAATTGCAATTATCAAAGACATCCCAATAGTACGGCATCTGCAACAAACAATAATATGTTAACTCAAGGATAATTATGCCACTAACCAAACTACAGTTTAAACCAGGTATCAACAGAGAGATTACAAAGTATAGTAACGAAGGTGGTTGGGTTGATGGTGATAAGATACGTTTTCGTTTTGGTTATCCAGAGAAGTTTGGTGGTTGGGAAAAGATGTCACCTAATACCTATCAAGGCACAGCAAGACGATTACACAACTGGTTAGCACTTGATGGATCAAATTATCTTGGTATTGGTACACATCTTAAATACTATATAGAAGAAGGTGGTACGTTTAATGATATAACACCTGTTCGTGTATCAACAACAAACTCTACAACTTTTTCTGCTACAAACGGCTCTGCAAATATTACTGTTACAGAATCTAATCATGGTGCAGCAGAGAATGATTTTGTTACTTTTAGCAATGCTGTTAGTTTAGGTGGCTTGGTTACAGCTTCTATACTTAATGCAGAACATCAGATTGTATCTGTAACCAATGCAAATACTTATGTTATTACAGTCAGCGTAACGGCTAACGCATCTGACAGTGGTAATGGTGGCAGTGCAACAGATGCCGAGTATCAGATAACTGTTGGTCTTGACTCACAAGTAGGTGGTACTGGTTGGGGTGCAGGACTATTTGGTGGTACAACGGCAGGTGCTTTGACAACACAATTAAACGAAGCACTTGATAACAGTGAGACAGCCGTTGATGTAGATGATGAGACAGGCATTACAACAGCTAACGATGTTATACTCGTTGATGAAGAACTGATGATTGTAACAGCAACAACAGATGACAATACACTTACTGTCACAAGAGGTCATAGTGGAACAACAGCCGTGGCTCACGATGACAATACAATTGTTAGACTTGCTGTAGGCAATGCGTCATCAGCAGATGATTTTACTGGTTGGGGTATTGCAGCTGTAAGTGGTACAACTCGTGAGATACGAACATGGTCACATGATAACTTTGGTGAAGATTTATTGATAAACCCTAAAGATGGTGCGGTTTATCTGTGGGATAAAACAAATGGTCTTTCTACACGAGCCGTGGAACTTGGTGATTTAGCAGGTGCAGCTAACACACCGACAATTGCAAAACAAGTTCTTGTGAGTGATATCGATAGACATGTGCTTTGTTTCGGTACTAACACATATGGAACCACGGTCCAAGATCCTTTGCTCATAAGATGGTCCAATCAAGAATCTGTCACGAACTGGACAATTAGTTCAGACACAACTGCTGGTAGCTTGAGACTTGGATCTGGGTCGGAGTTTGTACAAGCCATAGAAACAAAACGTGAGATACTCGTATATACAGATACATCTTTGCACTCGATGCGTTTTGTTGGCGGTGACTTTGTTTTTGGTATACAGCAGATTGCATCAAACATCACGATCATGGGTCCAAAGGCTGCTGTTGCTACGGAAGATTTTGTATTCTGGATGGGTCGAGATAATTTTTATGTATATGCTGGTGGAACACAAACTTTGCCGTGTACAGTTAAGGACAAAGTGTTTCTTGATTTTAATAATCAACAAAGAGATAAGGTTGTATCAGGTGTTAACTCAGAGTTTGGTGAGGTTATCTGGTTTTATCCTTCCGAGTCTAATTCACTTAACAATGGTGGCACAGGTGATATAGATAAATATGTTGTATATAATTATAATGAAAAGATTTGGTACTTTGGTAGCTTAGCCAGAAC
>UEXM01000649.1_pt1 | contig 13678 bp, 17 predicted proteins | sample 1796661 | NCBI WGS metagenome assembly UEXM01 (sample SAMEA4772469, study PRJEB27181) | metagenome | reverse complement strand
CCTTACACCTTGTCCGCTGCGAACATGTAGTTGTTGTCCATAGCCCACTGAGTAAACAGCTTGTTCTGCATAATCATGGACTGCTTGGCCTTGTTGTATTTGCTGGATCGAACGCCGTTGGCGAACAGACCTTGGGCTTCCTTGTCCAGCCGGTTCACATATGTCATCCACGCATCGGCCCAATCACGCTCCAATGCGGACAGTGCTTTGAACACCACCATGCAGGTAGCAGCTTGGGACGTTGGCACCGTGGCATTGTCAGGATCGTTCTTGATCGACTCCAATGACGGTAGCTGGTCAGCCAGCTTGAGGAATGACATAAAGTCTGCGGCGGCTCGAACACCGATGGTGCCGATGAGTGCTGCCTGTAACGTGTCATCATCTAGCCCCTCACGACGTTTCAAGATGTCGCTCGCTGCATGTAGTGAACGTGGCGTACAGAACGCAGCCCGATCCACAGCTTTGGGATGGAAGGGATATTGGTTGTCATCTGGATTCGGTATATCGCGGAAGTCTTGCATGACCTCGGGAGTCTCTTTGACCCAGCCCAGTATTGTGTGTTCGACATCGTTACCAATGCCCCACTCGACCCACTCCATAGCGGTAGGCTTCCTAGTCTCGACGACGGTGATGCGGTTACGGGCATGTGCAGGTAACAGGTCACCCACACCCTCGCTGCCAAGGTTGGTCGTGGCGAACACAATAGAGTCGGGGTGCAGTGTGTAGCTGCCGATCTTACGTTCGAGGATCAGACGTAGCAGGGCATTCTTGACTGCGGGGTTGGCCTTACCGAACTCGTCAATCATCAAGATGATCGGTTTGTTGTTGTGGGCACCTAGCTCTTCGTTGGTCAGGTACGTCACATAGCCGGTGCCGTCATCCAGCTTGGCGATGTTGGGTATCGTGATGTCACCCAAGTCCTTGGTCGTGCAGTCGAAGTAGCACGCCACATGATCCGGTCTTGCTGCTGCGAGTGTGGTAAGTAGTGATGACTTACCTGTACCCATGTGGCCTTGAAGTAGAACCGTCCGATTGTCACCGACTGCTAGGATCAGCGATTCGGCTTGGTCGAGGTTCAGTGCGTAAGTTTGTTGTGCATAGCTCATGGCTATCTCCTTTCGTTGTGTTTGTTATAGGTTCCTATAACTTTGTGGTTGTTAGCGTTGGTTGATGGTAGGCGGTATCGCCCTGTTGTGTCCTACTATTATACAGGGCGTACCACGTTAAACCTAGAGATCTGATTACAGATCCAAGGACGGTAGTTTGCTGATGATGTCTTTGACCTGCTGCTGTTTGTCCAGACGTAGCGTCTCGCTGTTCTTGAGCGCATCGGTGTTCACGCCGTACAGCGCATCCTCTAGCTGGTCTGCAATCGCAGTCATCTGGGTGTCACCAGTCAGGTTGAAGTCACGCATCATACGTATCAGCTCCAGCGACGTGTCGAAGACGCTATCGTATAACTTGTTATATTTTCGACTGCCATCGGAATTGGGGTTCTTTGTCCAGCCGGTTGGTGGGGGGTTAGTTTCATCTTTCGGGGATAGCTGACGCAGCACGGTCTCTAGGTTCTTGTGCAACCGCGCCCAGATGTCATCCATCGCAGACTCGATAGCCCCACGGTAGAACGAGTCATACTGTTGCTTGAGAACTTCTTGCTGCTCGTTGGGTATGTCGAGTCGGAAGTCACCGGCCTCGGGCAATGGCTGAACAGCCAGATTCCATCCGAACTTTCTACGCAGCTCGTCAACCGGCGGGTAGTCATCGTGACTAAACATGTTACCTAGTTCTGCCATCGCGGTGGATGTACGCCACTGGTACGCATCCTCGAACAGTTGGTACAACCGGCGGAACTCTTGCTCCAGATCTGTCATGGCGTTCTGGTAGTCGAAGTATTGGGATGTCGGTATCAGACGCAGCCCCATGTCAGACCACGGCAGGGTCATTGCGTAGTGGGTGTTGCGTGCGTTACCTACAAACTTCTTTAGGTCTTCCAGTTCAGTACAACCGGCGAGCAGGTTCTTGTTGTAGTTACCAGCCTTGGCTGACGCGCCGTTGTCCGCTGCAACCTTACGCGATGCTGACTTGTCGAGCTTACGCGCAGTCCACGTTGAGATGTTTAGCTGTACCAGCATGGCAGATGAACTGATGCTCGGTGCGTTTACGGTTGGGCCTTGGGCCAGTTGGTGGATGTTGTTTGCTTGTTCCATGTGGAACTCCTTATCGTTGGTTTGTTATAGGTTCCTATAACTTTGGGTTAGTGAACTGATACGAGCACCGCGCTCTTGCGTAGTGCCATGAGGTTGACGGTGCCGTGGCGTCGGCAGTCGAGATACTGAACGCCGCCCTTGATGTAGACGCGCTCGGGCATGTCGAGCAGACGGAACAGCGCATTGAGTCGGGACTGTGTAGTGCGCGACGGTACAATAAAGCCGTCCTTCTCATACCCGCCACAGGACACCCATAACTTCTTTACCCCATCTTGATTCGACATGGTGGCAATGCGGTTGCCGTGCAGTAACAGGTCAAGGTTGCGGGTGGCGTGGTTGAACACGGACTCGGTGTTAGCCATTGATTTGGTCTCGCCCTTGATGAACGCACCGACCACTTCTTTTTCTATCTTACGCATTGCTGCTCTCCGTTTCGTTGCTGTGAAAGTTATAGGCTCCTATAACTTACGTGGTCGCTGGCCCGGTGTGTGTAGAGAGTTCTGTGTAACACAAAATTCTCCTTCCCTGACCAACAAGACATATTATCGCCTATATAACGTGTTATGTCAAGGAATGTGGTTTGGTGGTGTCAAGTGGTAGGGAGTGTAATGTTACGTAATGTTACGCAATGTTACGTCCTATGGGCCGGTAAGTGTTTGATAAATAAGCAATGTTGCATTATTGCGTTTTTGGGGGAATTGAGAGGGTCAGCGTGCGAGTGTGTGGGAAAGGTAACATTAGTTCTGTGTAACGAGATTTTCTACAAGTAGACCCTCTCGATCTACCCCGTATACACATTTTCTTAAAAACGTAACATTATAGATAAATATATAAATATAGTCTTTTTTCTATAGTGCAGTAATCCTAGTTAGTCTCAGATACCATTAGATACAACGAGGATAATGTTACGTTTTGCCTCTCAAAAACGTAACATTAGGGGAACATTACGTAACAAACGTAACATTACAAAATGGGAAAGTTATAGGAGCCTATAACTTGTTATGCGTGACGCGCAACGCTACGTCTGGAACTGGTATCAAGGGCGACGTGCGACGGACGCAACGCAACGGCAGGAACTGGCTTCAAAAATTTGGGGCGAAAAAAAGCCCCTCCGAGGAGGGGCCGTTGGTTGGTTAGGACAGGCTGGCTCTGAATGCCGCCAGAAGATCCATCGATACTTTGACCGATTTGATGTCGGGCTGGTCAGCGGCGACGATTTGCTTTTCCATCGTCTCGCACATTGGGATCAACTTCTGACTTAGCGTCTTCGCCTTGCGCTCGGTGTCGCGTGGCTCGACTTGCCGCTTTTTCAGTGCCTTGTATATATCCGCGCATCGAGATCCGATCTTTTGCTGTGCCGTTTTCCTATCCTTCTTTTGCAGCGCATTTAGCGACTTAGCCTCGGCGCGAGTGTAGGCTATTAGCGTCCGTTCGCGCTGGGTAAACGATGCGGTGACCGCTTGCCTCACTTCTTCGTGCAAATCCGGCGATTCGCACTCGGACGCCCTAAATGCCGTATAAGGCATGAGCTTCGATAGTTTGTCAGTCAACGCCTCTTTCTTGTCGTCGGTTTTGCCGCGTGCCTTAATCAGTTCAGCCGCTTCGGTGTTGAGATATAAATATGACATAACGTCTTCCTTTCTGTTGTGTTGAATCGGTATTGATTCAACTGGTACCCAGTGTAGCAAATAACACGTTATATGCAAGTATTTCGTGGTTTTTGGTGGTTTGTTATAGGATCCTATAACTTTCAGACACCACCCTACCCCCACCCCCCGCTTGACACAACGGGACTCCGCACGTCCTATGTATTACTAGTCTACTCAAACAATCTGTATTCCTAGCAATTTGCCTCCCTTTCTTGAGGCCGTTCCCTACTAATCCCCACACAGGAAACCCCCCACCCCAAAAATAAAAGTCCCAGCAAAAAATTTTTTGTTTGTCAAGGGACTGAGATGCCGGGTTTAAGGTACCCTTGTGCGTGCCACGTAACTTATTGATTATGTTGGGTTATTCGGTTATTCGGGTTTTCAGACCCCCCAGCACACCCGGCACGTAAATACTTGTATGTAACTTGTTTTGAGGGTTAGTGGTTTGGTCTTTTCATTTGTTTGTCTCCTGTGGTTTTTGGTGTATATTCACGCCAACGACTTATAGTCTGCGTACAATCTATGACCTTATTTGTAGAACCTGAGATCGGTGTACCTCTTGCGGACGACGTGCCCAACGTCGATCTGAAGGAACGTGCGGAAGCGGCGTGCAATACGGCGCTGAAACTATCCGAACATGGTTTAGACTTGGAACCCACTGGAGAAGATGAAGACACTGCTGCGAGGTTGGCTTTGGCGTACGCTGATGATCCTGAAAAAACTTCTAAAAAGGTTACTACGAAGAAGGCGGCGAAACTTACGCCTGCATCTATTGTACTTACGAACAATATCCTCCAAGAGTTCGGACACTCCGTTGCAGAAAGCGCAACCCAGATCCGGTACCTAGTTACTAACAAACTGCTGTTAGAGTCGGAGAACGACGACGCTCGTATACGGATTCGAGCTTTGGAACTTCTGGGCAAGATCTCAGACGTAGGACTCTTCGCGGAGAAGACAGAAGTCACTGTTACGCATCAGTCAACAGACGACCTGCGTAACAAGTTACGGGGTAAGTTGGAGAAGCTGGTTGAGCCGGTACTGTCAGCAGACATAGAAGACGCCAACTACGAAGACATCGTGATAGATGGCGAGGTACTAAATCTGGATGAAGAGCTTGGCTTGGCGGTAGACGAGGTGGCCGAAGACGAAGGGAGCGAGGAAGCCTACGATGGTTGAGGCCGTTCCCGATTTTACCGAGGAAGAAGTCCAGAACATGCTGGACAATCTTGATGCGTTCTCTGATGAGGAGGTTGTTGAGATCAACCGCATCGTGGACGAGCTTGCCACAAGAAAAATAAACGCTGCTGCCTACAATGACCTCATAGAGTTCTGTCAGATGATGATGCCGGACTTCATTGTGGGCAAACACCACCGGATTTTGGCGAATATGCTGATGGCGATTGAGTCAGGGGACAAGGATCGCATCTGTGTGAACATCCCACCCCGCCACGGTAAGTCCCAACTTGTCTCTATCTTCTTCCCAGCGTGGTTTTTAGGGCGAAATCCGAACAAAAAGGTGATGATGGTGTCGCACACCACTGATTTGGCAGTGGATTTTGGCCGAAAAGTGCGAAACTTGATCTCTACAGACGCCTACCAGTCCATTTTCTCCACGGTACAGCTTGCCAGTGACTCTAAATCGGCTGGTAGATGGAACACTAACGTCGGCGGTGAGTATTATGCGTGCGGTATTGGCTCTGCACTGGCTGGTCGTGGCGCAGATCTACTGTTGGTGGACGACCCACACTCGGAACAGGACGTAATTAACGGCAATTTCTCTGTTTTTGAGAAGGCATACGAGTGGTTTACCTTCGGTGCACGGACTCGTCTGATGCCGGGGGGTCGTGTGGCAATAATCCAGACCCGATGGCACATGGATGACCTGACGGGGCGTGTGACACGCGACATGGCGAAGAATGAGCGGGCGGATGAGTACGAGATTGTCGAATTCCCTGCCATACTGGAGATTGAGGACGAGGAGACAGACAACATAGTGGAGAAACCGCTGTGGCCTGAGTTCTTCGACCTAGAGGCGCTGCTACGGACTAAGGCGTCGATGCCTACATTCCAGTGGAACGCGCAGTACCAGCAGACACCCACGGCGGAAGAGGCTGCGCTGGTCAAGCGGGAGTGGTGGAACTTGTGGGAGCAGGATCAGCCTCCGAACTGTGAGTACATAATCATGTCGCTGGACGCAGCGGCAGAAAAACACAACCGTGCGGACTACACGGCACTGACTACGTGGGGTGTGTTCCTCAACGAAGAGTACGACAACTACCACATCATCCTGCTGAACAGTATAAAGAAGCGGCTGGAGTTCCCAGAGCTAAAAGAGTTGGCGTTGGAGGAGTACAGTGAGTGGGAACCGGATGCGTTCATCGTGGAGAAGAAGTCATCGGGCACGGCGCTGTACCAAGAGATGAGGCGTATGGGCCTGCCAGTATCAGAGTATACGCCTCACAGGGGATCAGGTGATAAGTTAGCACGTCTTAACTCAGTATCTGATATTGTTGCGTCTGGTCTGGTGTGGGTACCTCCCACACGGTGGGCGGAAGAGGTAGTTGAGGAGATTGCCGGATTTCCGTTTATGAGCCATGATGACTTAGTTGACTCCACGGTCATGGCACTCATGCGTTTCAGGCAGGGCGGGTTTATACGCCTACCGACAGATGAGCCTGAAGAACAAAGATACTTTAAGTCGCGGCGGGGCGGCTTCTACTAGAGATACATTATGGCTATTGAGAAAGGTTTATACGCAGCACCCGAAGGCATTGATGACGAGCTAGAGATGGAGGGTGAGTCTGCTCTGGAGATTGAGATTGTAGATCCAGAGATGATCACTATGAGTGACGGTAGTGTGGAGATCACACTAATACCCGACGCTAACATTACTGACACTATGTCGTTCGACGCTAACTTGGCAGAGGCGTTGGATGACGGACAGCTTAACGAGTTAGCCGATGAGCTAGTAGGTCTGGTAGATGCCGACATTGACAGTCGTAAGGACTGGGCCGATACGTTTGTTAAGGGTCTGGACGTGCTGGGCTTCAAGTACGAAGAGCGTACTGATCCGTGGGAAGGCGCGTGTGGCGTGTACTCTACAGTCCTCGCTGAAGCTGCTATCCGCTTCCAAGCCGAAACAATGTCCGAGACATTCCCAGCCGCTGGCCCTGTACGGGTCAAGGTTATTGGCGAAGAGAGTAAGGACAAGGAAGAGGCGGCAACCCGCGTAAAAGCGGACATGAACTACGAACTCACCGAGCGCATGGTGGAGTACAGACCCGAGCATGAGCGGCTCCTGTACAGCCTTGGACTGGCTGGTAGTGCGTTCAAGAAGGTCTATTTTGACCCGAATCTGGGCCGACAGGTCGCTATCTACATCCCCGCTGAAGATGTGGTTGTGCCTTACGGTGCCTCACATGTAGAGAGCGCAGAACGTGTTACGCACATCATGCGTAAGACTAAGAACGAGTTAAAGAAGCTACAGGCTGGTGGGTTCTACCGAGACGTAGATTTAGGCAATCCGCAGCCATACCACACCGACATTGAGAAGCGTAAGGCTGAAGAAGGTGGGTACTCCCTAACGGACGATGACCGCTACTCTTTATACGAAGTACACGCAGACCTCGTCATTGAGGGTGTTGATGAAGACGATGATGAGATCGCCAAGCCGTACGTAGTGACACTAGAGCGTGGTACAAACGAGATCCTAGCGATACGCCGAAACTGGAACCCCGATGACTCGTTGATGCTCAAGCGTCAGCATTTTGTGCACTATGTGTATGTGCCCGGATTTGGGTTCTATGGGCTTGGTCTTATCCACATCATAGGGGGATACGCTAAGGCGGGAACGTCGCTGATACGGCAACTGGTGGACGCTGGCACGCTGGCTAACTTGCCGGGGGGTCTGAAAGCTCGTGGGTTACGTATTAAGGGTGATGACACGCCGATTGAGCCGGGAGAGTTCAAGGACGTAGACGTGCCGTCAGGCAGCATCCGCGACAACATCATGCCGCTCCCATACAAGGAGCCAAGCCAGACTCTGCTAGCCTTGTTGAACCAGATCACAAACGAAGGTCGTCGTCTGGGCGCTATCAGTGACATGAACATCTCGGACATGTCGGCTAACGCCCCTGTGGGCACTACGCTGGCATTACTAGAACGTACGCTGAAGCCTATGGCTGCGGTACAGGCCCGTGTCCACTACGCCATGAAGCAGGAATTTAAGCTGCTCAAGGCAATCATGTCGGAGCACGCGCCAGAAGAATATGCGTATGAGCCGTTTAGGGGTGAAGTGACCGCTCGCGTGGCAGACTATATGGCAGTTGATGTCATCCCAGTTAGCGACCCGAACAGTTCTACGATGGCCCAGCGTGTTGTGCAGTACCAAGCGGTATTGCAGATGTCGCAGTCAGCACCGCAGATATACAACCTGCCACAGCTACACAGGCAGATGATCGAAGTATTGGGCGTTAAGAACGCCGACAAACTCGTCCCAACAGAGGACGACGCGAAACCGACTGATCCAGTCAGCGAGAACATGGACGCCTTGGTTGGTAAGCCTATAAAGGCATTTATCTACCAAGATCACGAAGCGCATATCGCAGCGCACCAAGCGTTCATGCAAGACCCACAGATCATGCAGATGATCGGGCAAAACCCTCAAGCGAAGCCGATTATGGCTGCGTTACAGGCGCACATCGCAGAACACCTTGGCTTCAACTACCGCAAGCAGATGGAAGAGAAGCTGGGCGCACCGCTACCACCTCCGGGTGAGGAGCTACCTGAACAGGTCGAGGTCAATCTGGCTCGTCTGATCGCTGATGCAGGTAAACAACTTACACAGCAGCACCAGCAGCAAGCGGCTCAACAAGCTGCCCAGCAGAAGGCCCAAGACCCCGTTATACAAATGCAGCAAGCAGAGCTACAGATCAAGCAGCAAGAAGTGCAGCGTAAAGCGGCTAAAGACCAGCTAGACGCGCAGATGAAGCAGGCTGAACTGGAGCTAAAAGCTCGTGACCAGATGCAAGATGCTCAGATAGATCAGGCTGAGATAGCCTTGAAACGACAAGAGTTGCAGATTGACGCGCAGAAAGCGGGCGCAAAACTTGCCGCAGACCGTAGGAAAGACAATACAAAACTAGATCTTGACCTACTCAAGACAATAAAGGATTCCAACAACACTAGAGGCCAATAATGGCTACAACCGTCTTAGACGTGCTAAAGGAACGAATCGAGTCCGATAAGGACTCTGCACTACAATTTCTTAGCGGTGGAGGAGCTAAAGACTTCTCCATGTACAAGGAAACCACAGGTTTGATTCGAGGTCTCGAAACCTGCTTGGGATATGTAGAAGACCTCTCGCGCAATTTGGAGTACGACGATGAGTGAAGCTGTTGACACAGTTGAAGCTACGGAAGAATTGGAAGCACAACTACCTACGCCTGTGGGCTATCGGGTATTGGTCGCGCTTCCGCAGATCGAAGAAACCTTCGACGGCACTAACCTGCTCAAGACGGACACGATCAAGAATCAGGAACATATCATGTCAATCATTGGCCTTGTGGTGGATATGGGCGAACAAGCCTATAACGACCCTGAAAGGTTTACGACTGGCCCTTGGTGTAAACAAGGTGACTATGTGATGTTTCGTGCCAATTCAGGCACACGATTTAAGGTTAACGGGTTAGAGTATCGTTTAATGAACGATGACTCTATTGAAGCTGTTGTAGCTGACCCCAGTGGCGTATCACGAGCGTAAGGAATAGACATGCCGTTTCAAAAAGTTGAATACAGTTTCCCTGATGAAGAACAAGATACCTCTATAGAAGTGGAGAACTCTGGTGAAGTCGAAATTGACCTATCTGGTAGAAAGAGTGCGGACGAGTATGCGGATACTTCTACTGAATCTGAAGTCGAAGCTAAGTCAGAACCAGATGAGTTGGACATTGAGATTGTGGATGATACGCCAGAGGCTGATCGTAACTACAAGCCATCTGAGCCACCGCCTGACGTTACAGATGAAGAACTTGAAGGCTACTCTAAGAAAGTACGTAACCGGATCAAGCACATCAGTAAAGGCTACCACGACCAGCGCCGAGCCAAAGAGTCCGCCGAACGGGAGCGACAAGAGCTAGAATCTCTTGCCCAGAGGCTGGTCGAAGAGAATAAGACGTTAAAGGGTAACGTCAATAAGAACCAAGAGGCGCTTCTTGAGCAAGCCAAGCGTAATGCTGCTATTGAAATGGAAAGCGCCAAACGCTCTTACAAAACAGCATACGACGAAGGTGATGCTGATAGGTTGCTAGAGGCACAGGAGAAGTTAACTACAGCGAAGCTGAAATCAGATAAGCTAGAAAACTTCCAGATACCGTCTTTACAGGATGAAGAAACTGCTGTACAAGACACTGAAACATCGGCTGTGCAAGAGCATGTCCGAGATGAAAAAGCCGAGGAGTGGCGAGCAGCTAACCCTTGGTTTGATAAAGACCTCGAAATGCAAAGTTTTGCATACGGGGTACATCACAAATTAGTTAGTGAGGGTGTATACCCTAACGATGACGGATACTACGAGCGCATTGACGCCCGTATGCGAGAGGTATTTCCTGATTATTTCGGAGAAGTCCCTTCAGCGACACGAGAGTCCCGAAAGCAACGGCCAAATGTGGTTGCACCCGCTACGCGGAGCACAGCACCTAAAAAGGTGACATTATCGCAAACACAGGTCGCACTTGCTAAGAGACTTGGAGTACCGCTGGAAGAATACGCCAGACAGGTTGCATTAGAAATGAGGAACGGATAATGGCTGAGAACAGAATCAAGCGTGACAGCGAGACTCGTGAAACAAAGACTCGTACCAGATCGTGGCAGCGCCCAGAGGTATTACCCTCACCTACGCCACAAGACGGCTACGAATTTCACTGGGTTCGTGTAGCTACGCAAGGTCAAGTGGATGCCACCAACGTCTCCTCGAAACTGCGCGAAGGTTGGGAGCCTGTACGGGCTGAAGATCATCCTGAGATTACTATGGTGACTGTGGAGAATGAACGCTTCGCAGATAACGTGGTGATTGGTGGTCTGATGTTGTGCAAAGCTCCAGCAGAGCTAGTTCAAGAACGTACTGACTACTACAATAATCAGACGAAATCTCAAATGAGTTCTGTAGATAACAACCTGATGCGTGAGAATGATCCACGTATGCCTATATTTAACGAACGGAAAACCACCGTATCGTTTGGTAAAGGCGGTTAATTTTAGTTTAGGAGTCCATTAACATGGCTACAACTGCTGCACCTTACGGGCTAAAGCCTGTAAAACGCGCTGACGGACTACCGTATGCTGGCGCGACTTCTTCGTACCTCATCGACCCCGCTGGGGAAGGTACCAACATCTTTTATGGACAAGTAGTCCATATCGGTGCTGACGGGTACATTGCGTTGTCAACAGCTACGGGTGCCGATGGCGGTACTAACGCACTTCCTGCTGGAACCACTTTGACTGGTTCTTTGGGCGTGTTTGTTGGTTGTTCATATATCAATGCTCAAGGGCAACAAATCTACGGTCAATACTACCCAAGCGGCACCACTGGTGTTGTTGAGGCGTATGTTGTAGATGATCCAAACGTATTGTTCCAAGCTCAACTGGATGGCGCTGCTGACCAGTCTGACATTGGTGCTAACACGTTCTTCGCTGCTGCCCAGTCTACCTCTACTGGTTCTACCACGACGGGTAACTCTACGAGTGCATTGGATGCAACTACGAAAACAACCACCGCTGCCTTCCGTATCGTGGCTGCTGTATCACCTATCGGTGACGCATTCCCAGACGTGTTGGTTAAATTCAATCCCGGCTATAGCAGCATGACAAATGCTGTTGGTCTATAAGTAAGGAGCTGAATAATGGCTATTTCACGCGCCCAACTCCTCAAGGAGCTATTGCCCGGACTTAACGCACTTTTCGGTATGGAATATGCGAAGTACGGCGAAGAGCATAAAGAGATTTTTGAATCTGAAAGCTCTGATCGTTCCTTTGAGGAAGAAGTTAAGTTGTCTGGTTTTGGTGCAGCCCCCGTCAAAGACGAAGGCTCTGCCATTGATTACGACAACGCACAAGAAGCGTTTACCGCTCGTTACACGCACGAAACCATTGCTATGGGCTTTAGTGTTACCGAGGAAGCGATTGAAGATAACTTGTATGACTCACTGTCATCTCGTTATACGAAAGCTCTTGCTCGCGCTATGGCTTACACCAAGCAGGTTAAAGCTGCCTCTATCCTGAACAGCGCGTTCACGGGTGCAGGTAACCCAACCTACGGTGACGGCAAAGTGTTGTGTGCAACTGACCACCCGCTAGTTTCTGGCGGAACTAACTCAAACCGTCCTGCTGTTGCTGCTGACCTTAACGAGACTTCTTTAGAAGCCGCCGTTATCCAGCTTGCTGGTTGGACTGATGAGCGTGGTCTGTTGATCGCTGCCAAGCCTCGCAAATTGGTTATCCCACCTGCGCTGCAATTCGTTGCAACTCGCTTGTTGGATACCGAGGGTCGAGTTGGCACGGCTGACAACGATCTGAACGCGATCCGTAACAACGGCTCAATCCCAGAAGGCTACACGGTTAACCATTATCTGACTGATACAGATGCTTGGTTCTTGACCACCGACGTGCCTAATGGCTTGAAGCACTTTGTTCGTACCCCAATGGCTACATCTATGGATGCAGACTTTGATACGGGCAACAGCCGCTACAAGGCTCGTGAGCGTTACTCGTTCGGTGTATCTGATCCCCTCGGGATCTTTGGTTCACCCGGAGCGTAAGCTACGGTGCTTGATGAGGGGGGAGCTTCGGCTCCCCTTTTTATTGACTTGATGAAAAGTAGGGTATACTTTCAGCCATATCGGGAAACAATCCGGTGAATCTGACAGACCCGACTGACGATATGCAGACAGATTCACTTTACTCGCATATGAGGACGCTATAATGGCTACTACTACCTTTTCAGGCCCAGTCAAATCTCTTGGTGGATTTATTTCTGCTGGCGCTGCCAACGACATCAGCCTTACCGCCGATACTACCCTTACTGTTAAAGATCACGCTGGGCGTGTGCTTCGTGTAAACGATGCAGATGGTGTATTTACACTACCTACTATTGTTGCCACTTCAGTATCTGACCAGACTGACCCAAACCAAACAAACAATGTTGGCGCAACCTTTACTTTCTTTATCGAAACGGCTGCTACTGACCTAGACATCAAAACTGATGGTACTGATAAGTTTGTTGGTGGTTTGTACACTGGCGTAACCGATGCTACTGGTAAGACCTTCATTTCTGGCGCTTCTAATGACGTTATTACGTTAAACGGCAGCACCAAAGGCGGTCTAGCAGGCAGCATGATTACTGTAACTGTAATTACTACTGCTAAGTACGCTGTTTCTGGTATTACTCTTGGTTCAGGCACGCTGGTTACCCCATTCGCTGACGCTTAATAGGAGGCGTTTATGCCTAGTTCTGATATCCAGACTAAACGCATTGCAGGCACAGGCTCCTTAGCGGTTGGCCCAGCACGAGTACGTCAGGTACAGGTGCTAACGGCTGGTTCAGGGTCTCCTAGACTTACTATTACTGACGGTAACGGTGGCTCTACTTTGCTGGATTTAGACTTCAGCACTGGAGCTACTCATTCGGTAAACATTCCAGACTATGGCATTCGCTTTGAGAGCGACGTGTACATTAGTGCGTTTACCAACTTGACCGCAGTGACGGTGTTCTACAGCTAACATGCGTAGTTACTACAAGAAGTCTCCATGTGCGTCTTTTAAGAGTGG
>UEXM01002332.1_pt1 | contig 13679 bp, 14 predicted proteins | sample 1796661 | NCBI WGS metagenome assembly UEXM01 (sample SAMEA4772469, study PRJEB27181) | metagenome | reverse complement strand
CGGGCGAGGCCTGGTCACGGTTATAGTTGCTGAGACATACAATCCGGAAAATGCCATTCTGGACAAGATGCTCGATGAGTTTGCAAAAACTGCTACCTGGATCATCCCGATTTTTATTCTGGTAACCCTGATTGTAGGAGTGGCTGCAATTCGAGGTGGATTGAAGTCTTTGTTGGATACATCCGCGCAAGTCGCGAGTATTCGGCCAGATAGTCTGTCCGTGCGCCTTGAAACGACAGGGCTTCCCTCGGAAATTGCGCCAATGGTGGCAGCATTTAATCAGGCTCTAGATCGAGTGGAAGAAGGATTTGGAGTTCAACGCAGGTTTACCGCGAATGCTGCGCACGAGCTGCGCACACCATTGACCGTCATCAGCGCTGCGCTGGAAAACTGGGGTGCGCAGGTTGATACGACAGCGCTACGCCGGGATGTTGCACGCATGAGTCGCTTAGTCAACCAACTCCTTCAGGTTGCCAGGCTCGATAATGGTATTCTTGATTTGTCAGAGGAGCTCGACTTGAATTTGTGTGTCAAAGATATCGTGCAGCATATGGCACCTTTAGCGATAAGCAGTCAGCGAACTCTGGCATTCGAAGGTGCAGAACAACCGGCACTTATTCGAGGTAACAAATTGGCCGTAGAGGATGCCCTACGGAACCTCATCGAGAATGCGATTAGTCACACACCCATAAATTCAGAAATTAGTATCAAAGTCACCGAGGGCGAAACAATCGAGGTTAGAGACCAGGGCCCAGGTATTGATGCCGCCCACGGGCCTCATATTTTCGAACGCTTTTTCCGATCTCCCACGAATAAGTCTCCAGGTGCTGGATTGGGACTGGCGATCGTTTCAGAAGTCATGAAGCAACATGCCGGTACCGTAGACTATTCCAACTGCCCTGAAGGCGGTGCTTGTTTCTACATGAAATTTGGCGTGTCAAGTTGGCCAAGTCGCACTCCATAGAAAACTCATAACAGGTTCTGCCCCAATAAGACCAGACCCCATCCGCCGGCACAATCACCCAATGGGCTAATATTGAAGCGCCATCAGTACACCAGCTATGACTGGCGAAAGATGCTGGACCAGAATGGGCTGATAGCCAGCATGAGCCGCAAAGGTAACTGCTACGACAATGCAGTAGCTGAAAGCTTCTTCCAGCTCCTAGAGCGTGAGCGGATTTGCCGAAAAGTGCACCCGAGCCGCGAAGTCGCACGGCAGGATATATTTGCCTACATCGAAATGCTTTACAATCCGGTTCGCCGTCATGGATCCAATGGAAACGTGTCGCCAGCCGAATATGAAAAGAGTTACTTTAAGCAGCTGGAAAGTGTCTAGAGAACTGGTGGCGATTCACCGTTCACAAGCTTTTCTCATGTCAGTTGAACACTGAATACATCCCTAGCAATGCTTCTCAGGCTGACCGAGATATACTTTGTTGCATTGCGAGATCCAGGTAGTCAGACCACCACTGCATCATATCTCGGCGCTCAGAAAGATACTCGGCGCGGTTGTAGGCTGCGCGGATTTGATTTTTATCGACATGCGCCAGTGACAGTTCGATCAATTCTGATTTATGTCCATGCTCATGTAGTATGGTGCTTCCCAGCGCTCTGATGCCATGAGAAACGAACTTTGACTTGTATCCCATTCGTTTGAAAGCGACATTCGCAGTTTCCGAATTGATATGTCCACTTACATTATTCCTGCCTGGGAACACATATCGTCTATGTCCACTCAATGGTTTCATGGTCTGCAGAATTTCGATGGCCTGTCGAGTCAGTGGCACTATGTGATCCCGTTTCATCTTCATTTTTTCATTAGGTATAGTCCAGGTCGCTCCTTCAATGTCTATTTCGCTCCATTCCGCTGACGCTGCTTCACCGGGGCGCACCATGGTATGGAGCATCCAGTGGATCAGGCTTTTCGTTTCTAAGGACATTTTCGACCGCTCAAGACAGTCGAGGAATACTGGCAGTTCTTCTGCTTTCAGTGTGGGATAGTTCTTTGACGAGGGGGCGGGAAATGCCTTTCTAATGCCAAAGAGACAATTACCGGCGATTAAACCTGTATTGACAGCATAGTCCATGATTTCATTGAGCCATCTACATAGTTTCCTGACTGACTCCAGATACCCGTTCTCAGCAACTGGCTTAAGTACTTTTATGACCTCAGGCGCAGAGATTCGGGAAATCGGAACACCTGCAAGCTCGGGGAGTATGTGCAGACTAATGGAATTCACCATTCTTTTGAGGTACGCGTCAGATATGGTGGCGCGTTTAACCTCCAGCCAGCGATCATAAACGACTGCGAAGGTGAGCGACATCGACGCTCTTGCATGGTCTTCTGCTTCCTCTCTGAGGGCCTTGGGGTCATTTCCCGTCGCGAGAAAGACCAGATACTTATCCCTCTCGGAAATAGCGGCCTTGAGACTAACAGAGGGGTACAGGCCGATACTGAGGTTGGTCCTTTTTCCCGTATATGGCTTGGTATAGTTGAATAACCAGAGCTTCGAGCCATTCGGCTTCACTCTGAGCTGCAACCCCTGGCCAGCAGACAGGTTATACTCTTTTTCTTGGGGTTTCGCGTACTTAATTTTGGTATCTGTGAGGGTAGCTACTCTCGGCATGTCAGTTCTCCTTTGTAACATTCCCCTTTATTTATTCAATCGTGTTACTAAGGGTGTTACTAAGATTCCTGGCCGGTGCTGGACCTCATTAGACGACTACAGACCTTAAATCTTTGTTGAACCGGAGATTTAAGGGATTGACTAGACGTTAATGGACTATGCTGGTCGTTTTATTGGTGCCCCGGGCAGGATTCGAACCTGCGACCTGCCCCTTAGGAGGGGGCCGCGCTATCCAGCTGTGCCACCGGGGCATGATGAAGCAAGAGTCTGGCATTTAAATAGCGGCGGGGATTATAGCATGTGGAAAGTGTAACGTGGGCAGGATTGACTCGGCCCGTCCGGGGCCTCGCCCTGCGGGTGACCTTCGGTCATCCAACATTGTTCCCGACAATGTTGTCGAACCTGCAACCTGCCTCCTTAAGAGGGGGCCGGCTGTGCCACATGATTAGCCCAACTGTGCCACCGGGGCATGATGAAGCAAGTGTCTGGCATTTAAATAGCGGCAGGGAGTATAGCACGTGGAAAGTGTGTGGTGGAGCGGGGATAAGGGCAAACGTACTTAGTTTGGCCGCGCTGCGTGGCAGGCCATGTGCTGGATCACGCCTGGTTTCTGGCAGGCCAGCTTGCAGATGCGATAGTCGTACGTGCGCGCACTGGGGTCCAGCTCCGCAGCCTCATCGATGGCCGCCGTCAGATCGGCTTGCGCGGCCTGATGCGTCAGATAAGGACCAGAGATGTTGACCTGAAGGGCGGGCTCGTCAGGATCAGTGGCGACGATATAGAAATTTTCGAGATTCATTAATTACAACGCGCTGTCTTTCAAGAAGAGAACGGCAAAGTAGCCAGTTTATTACTGCGAATTGCGGAGGCAATCAATAACAATAATGGCGGCATATTATCCGCCTTTATTTTGTGTTCGCATAGCCTTTGTTGCAGAAAAAGCGTGATAATTGGCAAATCGGTTGCCGACTAACATCTACCAAGGGGCTACGTGAGTACTCTCAGCATTATTATCCCGGTCCTGAACGAGGCGCAAACTCTGCGCAGACAACTGGCCGCCCTGCAAGCCCTGCGCCGGCAAGGGCATCAGCTGGTTCTGGTTGATGGCGGCAGCACCGATGCCAGTGTGCAGGAGGCGCAGGGTCTGGTGGATGTTTGCGTGAGTTCTGCTCCCGGACGTGCCCGGCAGATGAATGCGGGTGCGGCGCATGCGGTGGGTGACATACTGCTGTTTTTGCATATCGACACCCTGTTGCCCGCGCAGGCAGCGGATCTGGTGACGGCGGCGCTGGCCGATGGCGCAAAGTGCTGGGGACGCTTTGATGTCCGACTGGATGGCGCACATCCCGCTTTTGCTGTGATTGGCAGGGCGATGAACCTGCGCTCACGACTGACGGCGGTGGCCACGGGAGACCAGGCCATTTTTGTCCGCCGTGCCGTGTTCGAGCAAGTGGGAGGGTACGCTGATGTGCCCTTGATGGAAGACGTGATGATCAGCAAGACGCTGCGGCGATTGTCCAGGCCGACATGTCTGTCTATGCCGGTGATCAGCTCCAGTCGCCGTTGGCAGAAACACGGCATCATGACCACTGTCTGGTTGATGTGGCGGCTGCGGCTGGCTTTTTTCCTTGGTGCCAGTCCCGCCAGTCTGCACGCGCAATATTACCGTGGCTCTGCGATGGCGACGAGCTATCGCTACCCGCAGGCACGGATTCTGTTTTTCGCCAAAACACCGGTGGCCGGACAGGTCAAAACGCGGCTACAGCCCGTGTTGGGGGAAAGCGGGGCGCTGGACCTGCATCAGCGTCTGATACGGTACGGTTGGCAGCAATTATGGCGATCGGCACAGGCGCCGATGCAGTTATGGGCGTCCGCTGATGGCGGGCAGGCATTCTTCGCAAAACTGGACGGTGCTCCGCAGGTATATCAGCAGATGGGCTGTGATCTGGGCGCGCGCATGCAGCACGCGACGCAGGCGGCGCTGGCTGATGCAGAGTTCGTGGTGGTGGTGGGTGCTGACTGTCCCTCGGTAGATGGCGCTTATGTGGCGCAGGCGCTGGCGCTGCTGGCAGCAGGGGAGAGAGTGGTGCTGGGGCCGGCGGAGGATGGAGGTTATGTGCTGATCGGTCTGCGGGCGCCAACGGCAGCCGTGTTTCGTGATATCAATTGGGGGCAGCCGCAGGTCATGGCGCAGACCCGGGAGCGTTTACGGCAGGCGGATATAGCCTGGCGCGAATTGCCACCGCGGTGGGATGTCGACCGGCCGGAGGATCTGCACAGACTGGACGCGTTGCCGGGCTGGCGGCGTTGACTGTCAGGCGATGCTCTCGCGCTGCAGCTGCGTGACAAAGCGGTTCACCGCCACCTGGTCGCCGCGGCCCATATTACCGAAACGGAAACCGAGCACTGTCTGATTGCGATCCTGTTGATACTGCACGTAGACCGCTTCGGCGGGGCAGGACAGGTTATGGTCAATCAGCGGCAGATTCATGGTCATGGTAAATTCTTCCAGCATGGCGGGCGGCGGATTCACCTTGCCTTCAATGACCAGGCGAAAGCCAGTGGCTGACATATTCAGCACCCGCCCTTGCAGGCTCTTGGGGTGGTTGTCGTTGGTGCAGGTTGCCGCCACCATCAGTGTGCCTGGCACCCAGGCACGAAAGGCATCACGACGTTGCAGATACAGTAGTCGCTCCGGAAACTCGAGCTCATAGAACGCGCCGTCGCTGTCTTTCATGACCCGCTTGATCACCATGTCCTTGGCGTGAACGCGGATGCCGTTGATTGAGGCGCGAATGCTGAATGGCGTGCCGGCTTCTGCCTGACGGTGTGCCTCGCGTGGGGTGAACTCGTCAAGCTGGAAAGTACGGGCTTTTAAATTGGCGTTCAGTACCAGTGAGCTGTGCATGGCACCGTTGCCGTTGAACTGAACGCTGATACTGGAGCGGTCCGCTTGCAAGGTGCGCAGGACGCTGAAGATATCCCCGGCAGATGTATAGTAGCGGTCGTTATTGAAGTTTGTCGCCATGAGAGTCGATAACCTGTCTGGCCTGACGAGCGAATCAGGCGCTGCCCAGATCCCGCTGTTCACTGCCACCAAGCGTACTGCCGTGACTGGTATACAATCCTGCCAGCGTCGACGGTCCGCGTAGAATGCCCAGCGCCCGTTGGGTGTTGAGGCGACTGCGATGGACAATGATGCTGTTGGTTTCACTGAGCTCGCGACACTGCTGCAAGCGTGATTCGATGCTGTCCAGCAGTGCTGTGAACTCGTTCTGGCCGCCCTTGCCAAGCAAGCGCTTGAGGTGCTGTAGGTTGGTTTGTCCGGCAGGCACCCCGGCCTGTACTAACAGCTTGCGGCGAATGTGGTCGTTGTTTTCTATGCTGGCGAGTACGTTTTGCTTGCGCGTCAGCAAGTTGCTGAGTTGGTCGAGGTCACGTTTTTCCAGGCTGTTTTTTTCAGCCAGCAGCACTTCTGCCAGTGAGTCCAGCAGTTGTCGATCACTGTCAAGGAGCTGCTGCAGGCCTTCATTACTCATCAGCTAGTCGGTCCGTTTCGCCTGAATGACGATTGCAAGTTCGTGTCACAGGCTGCGTTCGAATGCCAGCATCTTGTCTGCCACGCGCTGACTGTCTACTGAATAATTGCCAGCATTGATTTGCTCTCGCAGAGCGCTAACGCGCGAGGCATCGGTATCGGGTAGCTGCTTGATGCTGGTCTCAAGCGACTGCAGGTCTGTTGCTCGACTGCTGATGGACACTGCATCAGGCTGACCGCTGCCGCCCTGGTTGCCCACATTACCATTGCCGACACCAGTGTTAGTGTTATCGGTATTGGACTGGGTCCCGCTTTGACGAACGCCGCTGCGATTGTCCGTTGCTGTCGATGTATTGCTAATAGTAGGAATACTCATAGTCTGATACCTTGACTTGTCAACTCATCAGGTTACTTCACGACGCCAGACATTGGCGTTCGGACCTGACCAGTCATAAGTGTTTAACCTTCTATCCGGTTTAACGGCAACCTTTAGGGTAACTTTAGTGTGTCACTGACAAAAAACAACTAAATCCGATAAAAAAATGTAAAAACAGTCGCTGATCTGGTGAGTTGGTGACAATTTACCGTCAGTCCCTGTTGTTGTCGCGTAAAAGGCCCGCCATGCGAGCGTCAAAAAATCACTTTAACTTCGCCGGCGCCGGTGACCACCGCTTGCACAACCCGATCGGAACTATTGTTCCTTACCGGAATTTGTTTGCCGGCCTCACCCGCCTGCAAAGCAATGCCGGTTTGCCTGATAGCAATGCTACCACGCTCTGCGGTCAATACCACCATATCGCCACGTTGCACCAATACCGGTGCCTCCAGCAAGTCGATATTGAGGACTGTGTCTGCACTTATCGCCCGGCGCACTGCCTGACCAAGAGCCACCGTCGGATCCATGATGACCTGGCCGCGCAACGTGCTGATGTCGCGCTCTTGCAGCGTTATGTCGCCGGCGCCGACGATACTGCCGCGGGCCAATGCACGGCTGCTGACCACAATGTCCTGGAATACTCTGACACTGGCGGCCACGTGGCGCGTCCACGGGCTGTCGTCATGGCATTCAACACGAACTGTAACGCGCCCGCCGTTGGGGCTGAGCCGATTGACTGTTGGCAGCAAAGGTTCCGCGCACACCGGCACCTGCAGCCGGGGGTCAAGCGTGGCAACGTCGATCTCTATGCGGCCGGGCTCAGTGCCGTAGGCAGATTGCAATTCGCCGAACGCAGCCTGTCGCAGGCGCTCGTTGCCGCTTGCGCCGGGCGGTGATGCTGTCGCCACGGCAGTCAACGGGCCTGATGTTGCCAGTACCAAAAGCACGGCGGCCATTTTGAGTTTTAATGAAGATAGTTGTCGATTGTCTGCTGTCATTCGTCAAAACCTTGGCGTTCAGCGTAGTTTTTCAGCCGTTTTGCTGTATTCCTGTTAGGTGAAGCAATAAATGTGCCGGGATCATTGAATTATTTATGGTCTCAGGCCTTATGAAACGCTGCTGTTGGACGACAACTGTAGCCAGCATGAATGTTTTTTTAAATTCGCTATCTGACTTTGCAATCGATAATAGGAGCCTGTGATGGCTGGCGTTCTTGACAGCGTTAATCAACGAACACAACTGGTGGGACAGAATCGGCTGGAGCTGCTGATGTTCCGGCTCAATGGCAATCAGATGTACGGCATCAACGTGTTCAAGGTAAAAGAAGTCCTGCCTTGCCCACCGCTTAGCGTATTGCCACACAGTAGTCGTGTGGTTCGCGGCGTTGCTTACATCCGGGGCCGCACCATCACTGTGCTTGACTTGAGTATCGCCATGGGCAGCCGGGCTCTGCAGGATGATGGCAAAGGCTTTATCATCATCGCCGAATATAACAACTCGGTACAGGGATTTCTGGTAAGTGGCGTCGACCGTATCGTCAACCTGAACTGGGAGACCATTCATTCGCCACCCAAAGGTTCAGGCCGGTCTCACTACCTGACCGCAGTAACCGAAGTGGACAACAAGCTGGTGGAAATCCTGGATGTGGAGCGGATCCTGGCTGAGGTGGCGCCGGCGCCACGCATACTCAGTGAAGCCCTGGTCAGCAAAACCGTGCGTACCGAAACCATCAACACCGTGCTGATTGTCGATGATTCAAGTGTCGCACGGACCCAGATAAAGCGTTGCTGTGAGGCCATCGGCCTGAACACGGTGGTGCTTAATGATGGCAAACAGGCATTCCTGCATTTGCAGGCTATGGCTGAAGCGGGTGAGAATCCGGCAGATAAATATGTTCTGGTTATTTCTGATATTGAAATGCCGGAAATGGACGGTTACACGTTGACAGCATCCATCAAGAACGACCCCAGACTGAACAGCTTGCATGTGATGCTGCATACCTCGTTGAGTGGGGTGTTTAACCAGTCGATGGTAGAAAAAGTGGGTGCTGACGATTTCCTGGCCAAATTCCACCCCGATGAGTTGGCCCAGCGTGTGCTGAAACAACTTGAGCGCCGCCAGACACCCGCGTAAGCCGGTGATCAGAGTGAACTATGATTGACGAACAACAGTTTGCAGCGGAAGACTACCAGGTGTTCCGGACCTTCCTGAGTCAGGCCTGCGGCATCGTTTTAGGTGACAATAAGCAGTATCTGGTGGCAAACCGTATCCGGCGCATTCTGGAAGAACACCAGATTACGACCCTGAGCGCATTGGTGAGTCGTATTAATCAGCATGCGGTGCCGGGGCTGCGTGAAAAAGTCATCGACGCCATGACCACCAATGAAACGTTCTGGTTTCGCGACAGTGCGCCATTCGATGCTCTGCGTGACGTGATTCTGCCCAGGCTCATCCTGGAAGAAAAACGCAGCAGTTTACGTATCTGGTCGGCAGCCTGTTCGTCGGGGCAAGAGCCTTTCTCCATCAGCATGATTTTCGAGGAGTTCAAGGCCAGGCATCCCGGCGTGTTCATGCGCGACCCGGAAATCATTGGCACCGACATTTCCGCGTCCATGCTGAACAATGCCAGGAAGGCAGAGTATGATGGTTTGAGCGTGAGCCGGGGGCTCAGTGATGCGCGCCGGCAGATGTTCTTTGATGAACTGCCCCAGGGGCGATTTCGACTTAAATCCGGCATTACCAAACGGGTCAGCTTCAGGCCGCTCAATTTGCAGGATACCTATGGCAGTCTGGGACGCTTCGACGTTATCTTTTGTCGTAATGTACTGATTTATTTCGCCGCCGATTTCAAGGCGGATATTCTGCGCCGAATGCGCAACAGCCTGAACCCGGACTCGTACCTTCTACTGGGTGCGTCGGAATCCTTGCCGGCGACCATTAGTAATGAGTACAGTATGGAGCGCCTCAGCGTTCATACCAGCGTCTATCGAAACCAATTGCCGCCAGGCGGCAAAGCGTAGACCAAATCTCAGGCAATCCCTTGCCGCTGCAGTGTTTCTCTCTTCTTAACCTTCTGAAAAATAACCAGTTTAATTACTGGCACGGGTCTTGCTATTTCTTGCTGTCTTGAATCGGCAACGTTAACAGCAGGAATCAACCGATGGCCTTAAACTTCAACAATGCACTGGGTGTTCACGAGCAGGCGCTGATGCTGCGCACCCAGCGTACCACCATGCTGGCGAGCAATATCGCCAACGCTGACACCCCCGGATACAAAGCCCGCGACATGGACTTCGGCAGTGTGCTGGCGCAGGCCACATCCGGTCGCAGCGATGTTGCCATGCAGCAGACCCATAGCCGTCACATCACCGGCATGCCCGGCCTGAATGATCCGGCGGCGCTGTACCGGGTGCCATCACAACCTTCGCTGGACGGTAATACCGTCGACGAACAAATCGAAAATGCGGCCTTTGCCCGCAACGCGCTGGAGCATCAGGCCAGCTTCCAGTTTCTCAACGGCAAGTTCACGGGCATGATCAAAGCCCTGAAAGGAGAGTAAGCATGAGCCTGATGGGTGTCTTTGATATCGCCGGATCCGGCATGAGCGCACAGTCACTGCGTTTGAATACCACCGCCAGCAACATGGCCAATGCCAACAGCGCTGCCAGCAGTGCCGACCAGACCTACCGTGCCCGCCATCCGGTGTTTATGCCGGTGATGAGTTCGGCCATGCAGGATGCGTTTGCCGAGCCGGCACACAACGCCGCCTCTACCAGTGTTCGGGTGGCCGGCATCGTGGAGGACGCACGACCATTGCAGCCACGCTACGAACCGGGCAACCCGATGGCGAACGAGGAGGGGTACGTGTTTTATCCCAACGTCGACATCGTGGAAGAGATGACCAACATGATTTCATCGTCACGGGCGTTTCAGCTCAATGTGGATGTTATGTCAGCGGCCCGAACTATGATGCAGCGTGTATTGACGCTGGGTCAGCGCTAAGCGGCCAGAGGAGTATAAAGCATGGAAATTAACAACAACACCGCATTGAACCGAATCCTGACTGACTATGCACACGATCAGGAAAAGAAGGCGCCCAACAACAATGAGCTGGGTCGTGATGCGTTTTTGAAACTGCTGGTTGCGCAACTGGAAAATCAGGACCCGACCAAACCCGAAGAAAACGGAGAGTTCGTTGCACAGCTGGCGCAGTTCTCGCAGCTGGAAGAGTCGCAGAAAATGTCTGCCAGTTTTGAGGGCTTTGCATCATCCTTCCAGTCAACCCAGCATCTGCAGGCGACCTCCCTGGTGGGGCGTCCCGTCCATGTCCAATCTGATTTCAGTGCGTTGGGTGAAAACGGTGCTATCAGCGTGCTGGCCGAATTTGAAAACGCAGTGCAATCGGCATCGCTGACCGTTTACAACCGTGGCGGCGAAATCGTTGACAGTTTTGCCCTGGGACAACAGCCCGAAGGCCGACAGGAATTCATCTGGACCGGCACCAATGCCAATGATGAGCGTTTCCCGCCTGGTGATTACTATTTTGAAGTCTCCGCTTCCGGCGGTCAGGAAGCGTCCAGTGTACCGATTTACCTGAGCGCCAACGTTAACAGTGTCACCATTGAACAGGGCGGCGGTCTGACTCTGAATCTGGCCAGTATCGGCAAGGTTTCCATGGATGACATCATCCAGATAAATTAAAGACAGAACATTCCAGTTAAGTAGAGATCAAATCCAAGAGGTGTCACGATGAGTTTTAATATTGGTTTGAGTGCCCTGAATGCGGCGCAGCAGGAGATCAGCGTTACCGGTAACAACATCGCCAACTCCAGTACCACAGGTTTCAAGTCTTCACGTACGGTATTCGGTGACGTGTACGCAGCATCCGTGTTGGGCGGGGGCGGCACTCAGGCAGGTAGTGGTGTCACCCTGCAGGAGATCAAGCAGAGTTTTAACCAGGGTAATATCAGTTTCACCAACAGCACCCTGGACATGGCCATCAACGGCGAAGGTTTTTTTGTTCTCAGTGGCGAATCGGGCACCAGCTATACCCGTGCCGGCGCCTTTGGTACCGACCGTAATGGTTTTATCGTGACTGGTGTTGGCGAGCGACTGCAGGGCTTTTCGCCGTCAGCGACCGGGCAGCCTACCGGTGGTGGCCCGCTGGAAGACCTGCGCGTGACCACTGGTGAGATTCCACCGCGCGCCACTACCGCGGTGAACTCAGTGATCAACCTGGATGCCAGTGCGCAGCCATCGGCGCTGGTGGGTACCACGCTGGCCAGTAACAACGGCGCCTCCGGTGTGCCGACAGCAATTCCTGCCGGTGATACAGTGGAGAACGGTTATCAGGCCAACTACATTGAGGTCAATGGCAGTGACAATGTCACTCGTCTGATCAGTATCGCTGCCAACGCATCGGCCAATGCCATCGCACAGCAGTTCTCGGCAGTCAACGGTGTGACCGCGCGGGCAACCTCGGTAGCCTACCTTGATAACTTCAACGGCGGCGTTACCGGCGACGTCAATTTCAACATTGGCGGTCTCAACTTTTCAGAGACTATTGACTACACGGACGCCGATACCCTGGAGGACAGCCTGCAGGCGCTGGCTGATACCATCAATGCCACGGTTACCAACACCAGCGCTCGCGTGGTCGATGGCGACAAGCTGGAAGTGACACACAATACCGGTGCCGACCTGCGCTTCTCCGGTGGCTCAACGCCGCTGGGTACTTTTGATGTCACCGGTTCCGTGCGTGATGCCACCACCGATGAGTATTCGCCATCGGCTAACACGACTGCCTACACGAACGCCGGCGAAACCGTGATTGTCGGTGGTATTGTGGATTTGACGCTGGAAGAAAACGTCACCCTGACCGCCTCCGATGAGGATGCCGATGGCAATGCAATCGACCAGTCTGACGCGGCTTTTATCGGCAGTATTTTTGGTGATATCAGTGCAGATGATGCGCTGGATGGCATCGCGTTTTCAACCAATCAGTTTGATCCGAAGAATCCCGATACCTACTATCGTTCCACAGCCGTCACCATTTATGATTCGCTGGGTAACCAGCACTCGCTGACCAAGTATTTCGTTAAGGAGCGTCCTGACGAAACCGGTAACAACAACCTGTGGAGTGTTTACATGCAGGTTGATGACCGCAATATCGGTTACGACCCGAACTCCACTGATGGCACACCGGTGCTGGCGCGCTTTGATCTGCGCTTTGATGACAATGGTATCTACGATCCTAACCAGTCGCCGATCCAGATCACCAACTGGACACCCGTGGATGAGCAGGGCCGACGCCAGGGTGCCGGCCCGATTCCGGGCGACCCTAACGTCGCCGAGCAGTTGACCAACTCCAACTTCACCATTGACCTGAGTGACCTGACCCAGTTCGGTGGTGACTTCTCGGTACAGTCCAACAATCAGGACGGTTTTGCCAAGGGTCAGTTGACCGGTCTGGAGATCAACGCCCGCGGCCTGGTGTCTGCACGATTCTCCAATGGCCAGTCGCGCGCGCTGGGTGAGGTGGCGCTGGCCAACTTCTCCAACCCGGCGGGCCTGTCCAACCTGGGTGGTACCAAGTTTGCCGAAACCAGTGAATCCGGTTCTGCGTCTGTGTCCGGTGCCGGTACTGCCGGTCTGGGTGCCATCCAGTCCGGTGCGCTGGAAGACTCCAACGTCGATCTGCCGGCGCAACTGGTACAGCTGATCATCTCGCAGCGAAACTACCAGGCCGCCGCGCAGGTAATTTCAGCGCAGGATACGGCAACACAAACCATTATCAACCTGTAAGTTAATCGCTAACAGCCCGCCGAAAACCGGAGTTCACCATGGATAAAGCAATTTACATCAGCATGACCGGCGCCTCGCAGACCATGCGGGCGCAGACCATCCATGCGCACAACATGGCCAATGCCGGCACCACCGGTTTTCGGGCTGACCTGGAGCAGGCGCGCTCCATGCAGGCGTTCGGGCCGGGCATGCCGTCGCGAGTGTTCAGCATGGCTGAAAATCCCGCCAGTGACTTTACGCCCGGCTCGCTGCAGGCAACCGGCAATGCGCTGGACATGGCGGTACAGGGTGGGGGCTGGATTGCGGTGCAGGCACCTGATGGTTCCGAAGCTTA
>UEXM01002331.1_pt1 | contig 13685 bp, 13 predicted proteins | sample 1796661 | NCBI WGS metagenome assembly UEXM01 (sample SAMEA4772469, study PRJEB27181) | metagenome | reverse complement strand
CTATATTATCTTTCATATTATATTATAACAGGTATGCTTTAAATTATCAAGGGGTAGTAGCATCGTTGGAGTCAGCGTCCTCTGTCTGCTGGTAACCACCGTCAAGCACGATACTCCAATCGCCTTGTTTGTAGACACCTTCGTATGACTTGACCCATTCAGTACCTGTAAACCTGTATTGTATGCCCGTGTTCAGATTGGTAACGTAGTGCTGGGTTGAGTCAGGATCAGAGGCATCAAACGCTATGTTCCATTTGGTAGTTGTGCCGTTGTATTCGATGATATCACCAACTTTTGCTACCAAAGTACCCCAAGTGCTACTTTGGAAACTTGCTGTAGAATCTCCAACGTCATTTATGACCAAATAACGATCTCCATCTACTGGAGTGCCTGGATCAAACGTTGCAGGGTTAATAATTTTTTTGACAGCAGTAAGTGAATTGCTTGGTATCGTGTCCGAATCTATTGTATAAAGTAGTATTGTGTCATCCAAAGTGGTGGTTGCTATTGTACCAATCACTTGGTTTCCGTTTGGTTGTTGTAGTCTTATTTGAGACGTTCCGTTGATCACTTTTCCATACTGATCTAAGATTAATTTCCAATTCAATGGCGGTCCGAATGTATCAAATGGATCTGCTAATCCTGGATCTCTGGCTCCTGTATGGAAGCCGTCGCCACCAGATTTCACATTTACACCTGTTGTTCCTAACAATCTTAATTGGTTTCCTGATACCAGTAGTCCGAAATTGTTTGGTGTGATAAAACTTCTTGAAGCCAACTCTCCGTCAATTAAGCCCTTGGCTATTCCACCATCGTCGTCGTATATACTCATTATAATTTTTTGTACAACACCCAACTTTTTAACTTTTACAGGTGGTGATAACCATATTGGCATAGAGAATGTAAGCGTTGCAACATCAATTTCTGAATCTGCACCTATCGGTATTGTTCTACTGCTGAATGTTACCCCTGTCAATTCAACATAACTTAAACTAGTCCAGTCAATATAGTTGTCTGTCTTCTGTATCTCAAAATCAGGATTGAAAAGATACAGTATCTGTTCCATTATTTGTAACTTTTGGTCTGTGTTTGTAGTCCATATGTCAGCAGACACTTCAAGCCTAAACGGCGAAGGCATTACCTTCTCTACAGTGTAGCCTGCACCCAATTGGTTGGTGTAGTTACCGTCATCATCCACATCTCTTTCCCTCAGATGCTGTTTTTCTATGTGATAAGGGTTCTGCATTCGGTCCCTGTCATAGTTCAATTCCCTAACATAAGCCGCAATTCTTGGTGCATACTGCAAAGCATTCTCTGAATTGTTTCTTATGATGTTGGCTACCTGCCTGGTTGGGTCTCCGTACACGACAGGCACAGCTCTTAAACTAACCGAACCGTCGCTTCCTTTTCCTGTTTCAACTGAGAAATTACTCAATATCCTTATAAATTGAGTTAAAAACTTTCTAACCTGTCCTTCGTAGAAATGTAACATTAATTGTCAGCCTTTGGTTTAAGAGCATCTGTTAAGGACTGTCTTTGTGTGACAGTCAGTCCATTAATTGTAGATTCTGTTGTGTTGTTGACAAAACCTGTTTTGTAGTTTGCTCTTGAATCGTTGTTTGTTGTAGTTATCCTGACAGAATCTTCTATCTTTACCCATCGATTTCCGTCATAACGGAATAATCTGTTTGGTAGATAATCTGTCCTCAGGAAGTAGTCGCCCTTATCAACATCTGCAATTGGAAAAGATATCCCAAAGCCTGCAGGGTTTCCGTTCGGTGCTACACCGTCGCCATCTAGGTAGAAACCATAGTGTGAACTTGCAGGAGTGTCAATGGATGCATTGACTGTGGTACTACTACTTGCTCTCTGACTCTCCGTGTTCACGTTATCTGTTCTGATGTTGCCTCTTTCATCAATAGGTGCAACATAATATTGTTTGTAATTAAAACCTGCCTTGGGTGCATCTGATTCTGCCTGTGCCACAACTTGGTCGTTAATCTCTTTCTCTTTATTGAATGTTGACATGTAACTAGCCAGACTATTCGTTGTTGTTGCATCACCAATTACATCTCTAAACTCTTGTGAGTCCACAAGTGTTTTTAATTTTAATCTTAGCAAGTGCGGCCACCAAGTTTGAGAAAATCCTTCAGCGGCTCTGTTTACATCTTCAACGACATAATATCTTTTTAGTGCAATCGGAATACTTTCATCTAATGAAAAGTCTTCTTTCATGTGTGGGAACTCTAGGACATCGCCCGACATTGGCTTCCGGCCAATACGTTCAACAATGTCATTCATGTGTACAGTCAAAAATAATGTATCATTAGACAAGAACATACCAAACTGAGATAGATTGAAATCTTGATCCTGCACATTGTATATGCCTCTGACTGTGTAGACATCACTGTGATATTTCCTATCTCTGTTCTCTAAAAACAACAGATCCTGGATTGTAGTTTCATTAATTTCGCTACCTGCGTAGTTGGGTTGAGTCGGAGAAGCCTGTCCGTCCTTTTGTTGATCTCCCTGATCGTAAGGTCCTAGATATTTGTGTAGGTGTAAATCAGTACCGCCTACTGTAAACATCTCTCTGATGTTTCGATCAAAGAATTTGTAGTCATTGCCCTTTTCAGGCTTAAAAATGGATAATCTTGGCATGTCATACATATTTATTGCACAGGCAAAGGCTATAAATATGAGTATGTCAGAACTACAAACAGGTCAGCAAGAAATATTCGATTACGTTAAGAACAATCTCGGTGAAGGGATGATTGACGTTGAATTAGACCCAAAACACTATCAAACGGCGCTGGAAAGAGCCGTGAACAAATTTAGACAGAGATCATCAAATGCTGTAGAAGAATCTTATGCTTTTCTTGAGCTCCAGAAAAATCAAAATACATATATTTTACCAGATGAGATAATCAATGTAAGAAATCTTAACAGAAGAACAGTTGGATCTAGAACAGAAGGCGGCGAAGGTGGAACATTGTTTGAACCGTTTAACTTAGCATACACAAACACATACTTGCTACGAGCAGGTGCGACAGGTGGATTAGCAACATACTACGCTTTCGCATCATACCAAGAATTAGTAGGAAAGATGTTTGGAAGTTTCATACAGTTCCATTTTGATGTAGCAACAAAAAAATTAACTATTACACAAAGGCCAAGAGCTGACAACGAAACAGTTCTTATGCACACTGACAACTTTAGGCCTGACATCACACTTTTCAAAGACATATACTCTAAACCATGGATCAGAGATTATGCTCTTGCAGTGTCTAAAGTAATGCTTGGCGAAGCAAGAGGTAAGTTCAACACAATCGCAGGTCCACAAGGCGGGACGACACTTAACGGTGATGCTTTAAAGAACGAAGGCCAAGCAGAGATGGAAAGACTAGAAAACGAAATAGGCAATTTCCAAGAAGGTGGCACACCTCATAGTTTTGTTATTGGTTAATACCAAACAATATCAATTTAAATAGTTGGTATGAAAGACTCAAAATACAAAAACTATTCTGATCTCACATTAGACGAACTAGAAGTGTTAGTTCAAGAACTTGAGAACATGAGTATCGTTGCTTTAAAACAAAAAAAGAAAAGCCTTAGAATTACCATTTTAAAATCTGTCCAAGAAGTAATTAAAGAGATTGAAATAAGACTAAAAAAATAGTATAATACTGCTATGCTGATAGGTATAGTAGGTTTAATAAGTTCTGGAAAAGGCACTGTTGCTGACAGATTAGTTGAGCAACACGGTTATAAAAAAGATAGTTTTGCAAAAAGTCTTAAAGATGCTGTGGCATCAATGTTCAATTGGGATAGATCCATGCTCGAAGGAGACACAGAATCAAGCAGACACTGGAGGGAACAACCTGACGAATTTTGGAGCAAAAAATTTGGTAAGCCAACCACCCCTAGATGGGTGTTGCAGTACTTTGGCACAGAAGTAATGCGTGGGCAGATGTACGACGGAATATGGGTAGACAGTTGCATTGGCAGATACAAGGGACAAAACACCGTTATAGCAGACACAAGATTCCCCAATGAGGTTAGGCAGATCAGGGAACATGGTGGCAAAATTATTCTAGTGCAAAGGGGTAAAGATCCTGAATGGTTTACAAATTATGTTGAGGGGAACATCCAACCAACCGGTGTACATTCATCCGAGTATGCATGGGCCAGAGAAGAATTTGACTTTGTAATACATAACAATGGCACTAAGGAACAACTTTACACCGAGATAGATAGTTTAATCGTCAGCAACAAGATCACCAACACGCCATCCAAGTCTACGAGTGCTACTCAGCCGTTGGCAATTGGCGCAAACAGTTTTTAGATTATTGGTTACAGTATTCCTAAGATTTCCATCCACAAATAGCACATCCATCTGAGATTTGTCTTGAGCCTTGAATCCGCAGAGCTCACATTTCTTTTTGATCTTGTATCCTGATCTTTGCAAAGCAGTCACTCCGCCAACTTTTTTCCCTGCTCTTTTGCGAATGCAGGTGTCACACTGACTACGCCAATAGACCTTGCCATAACGCTTGTAGGCATATGCCCTTGGCTTAGATCTACACTCCTTACACAATGGTCGATCTTTGTACTGCATGTGTGTATTTACGTTCCCTATATAGGCACCTAGAAAACGGTAAATTCTGTCGTAAAAACCATATGATTGAATAAATAACTCTAGTATATACGTAACTTGCAAGGAGAATACGAAAAATGGCATTAACATCACCAGGAGTAGAAGTTTCAATAATAAATGAGAGCTTTTATGTACCATCAGATGCGGGTACAACACCACTATTCATAGTAGCATCATCACAGGACAAGAAAACAGGAGCAGGAGACAGCACTGCGTCAGGAACACAAACGGCCAACGCCAACACAGCATTCTTGATTTCTTCTCAAAGAGAATTAACAGAGACTTTTGGAGATCCAAAATTCTACACAGACGCATCAGGAAGTTCACTTCATGGGTATGAATTGAACGAATGGGGACTACAAGCGGCTTACTCATTTTTAGGAGTTGCCAATAGAGCTTTTGTTCTAAGAGCGAATGTGGACACATCAGAATTAGTTGGAAGTGCTTCGGCACCGACAGCGAGACCAACGGACGGAACATACTGGTTTGACCTTGCATCAAGCAGTTACGGTTTATTCGAATGGTCACAGACTAATCAAACTTTTACAGCCATTACTCCAATATTAATTACTACGACTGCTGACCTTGTAGGATCTGCTTCAACAGGTGCTCCAAAACAGAACATTGGATCTGTCGGAAGTTACGCAATCAACACGACACACGTGTCAAACAAGATCTACAAAAAGAACGCAAGTAATGAATGGAACCACGTAGGTTCAAGTGCCTGGAGTGCGGCATTACCAATTATTACAGTTGCTTCAGGAACGACAGTTACTAGTGGACACAAAATGGTATTGAACGATACGGAAATCACAGTATCAGGCACAGCATTATCAAATGTTGCAACAGCGATTGGCACAAACGTGACTAACGTTACTGCAAGTGTTAACAGTGTAACAGGTAACTTGGAGATCTTCCACAATGGAAGAAATGCAGGTGACTCAACAGGTGGTGCAGGATCTATCAGATTTAATGAAGGTACTGGTCTATTAGCAAGCCTAGGAATCACAACTGGTGTATACCAAGGACCTAAATTCCTACAAGCAAAACACACTAGCAGACCAACATGGAAAACTGCAGACGAAAACAGACCAAACGGATCAGTTTGGTTCAAGACATCTTCTGCAAACTCAGGTGCGAACATCATAGCGAAACTTTACAGTTCAGCGAGTGCAAGTTTCTCAACAGTGGCGGCGCCATTGTTTGCAACAAACCACTCAGCGATCTTTAACCTAGACGCGGCCAACGGTGGAACTGCATTGACAACAGGACAACTTTACACACAATTCAACATCACTGAAGAGAGCATGGGTGCAGATGACCTAGGTGGAGTGGACACCACTGCTAACGTGGGCGACTTCCAACTTTTCAGATACGAAGGCGGAGCAACAATAATTCAGTCTAAGACAAAAGATCCAAGTTTCACAGCAGGTGAGACGTTCTCTGTACAAGAGTCATTGAAGAACCAAGAAGCATTAGACACTGCAAAAACAGTTACTATGATTTCAGGAGACGGTTCTACGTTAGGTGACGCGGACGACTTTGTGACTGCTTTCTCAACAGCGAACTTCACAAACCTAGAAGCAGAGGTTATTACTACAGGTGATAACATTGGTGCAATACAGATCAAACACAAACTGGGCGGTGAGTTCAGGATGGTAGACACATCAGGTACTCCATTAGCAGACGCAGGTATAAGCACAACCACTGCACACAGTTATGGATCATTCACAGCAAACAGTTCAACGTTGATTGATAATTTATACGATGCTCCTACAGGAGAATCATTAGACTCATCAGCCAACAATGCTGTTGTGGCTTCAAACTTCAAAAGATTGAGCTACACTGCATCATTGAATGAGCCGACAAGTGAGCCAGCAGATGGCACACTTTGGTACGCTACTTCAATAGACGAAGCAGACATCATGGCGCACAACGGAACAACTTTCGTTGGATATGCTACAGCATACTCTACAACAGACCCTAATGGTCCGCAGTTCAGTGCAACAGCACCAACTACCCAATCAGATGGTACAGCACTTGTGACCAACGACTTATGGATTGACACAAGCGACCTTGAGAACTATCCAAAACTTTACAGATATAACACAGCGGCAACTCTAAGTTCTACAAACACAGCCAACCAAGTTGCAGTAACAACTACAGGCGCGGCTTTTGAATTAGTTGACAAAACAGACCAAACCACAGAAGATGGTATAGTTTTCGCGGATGCAAGAATGCAAACTACAGCGGACAGATTAGACCAACTGGAAACAGGTAATGCAGGTCCAATGAGTCCTATCAAAGACTTGTTGAGTGATGGCTTCCTAGACCCAGATGCTCCAGATCCAACTTTATTCCCACAAGGTATCTTGCTTTGGAACACTAGACGTTCTGGTTACAATGTCAAGGAATACAAAAACAATCACATCACTTCTCAAAAATATCCAGGAAGTGGATCGTCAGGTTTAGGTAACATCAGAGCATCTAATGAGCTTGTGAGTGGTTACTTCCCTGACAGATGGGTTACTAAATCAAGCAACAATGCAGACGGCTCTGGATCTTTCGGAAGAAAAGCACAGAGAAAAGTTATTGTTGAGCAACTTAAATCAGAGATCGATACCAACCAAGCAATCAGAGAAGACCAAAGAGGTTACAACGTGATTGCTGTACCTGGTTACCCTGAACTGATACAAAACATGATTAACTTGAACACTGACAGAAACAACACAGCGTTTATAGTAGGTGACACACCTTTGAGATTAGAAGGTACGTCAACTAACATACAAAACTGGGCTAATAACACAGCAGGTGCACTTGACAACGGCGAAGATGGCCTAATCAGTTCAAGTGATTTCTTGGGAGTGTTTTATCCATCAGGACAAACAACTGACAACACAGGTAAAACTATTGTTGTACCACCATCACACATGATGTTGAGAACACTAGCAAACAACGACAACATCGCTTTCCCATGGTTCGCACCAGCAGGGACTAGAAGAGGTGTTGTTGACAACGCTACATCAGTTGGTTACATAGATACAAGTTCTGGAGAGTTTGAAACAATATCTGTCACAGAGTCTGTTAGAGATTCAATGCACGAAGTTAAAGTCAATCCAATAACATTCTTCTCAGGAGCAGGAATTGTAAACTTTGGTAACTTGACAAAAACTTCAGCAAGTTCGGCTCTAGACAGAATAAATGTTTCGAGACTGGCAGTGTACCTAAGAACACAATTAGATGCCATTGCTAAACCGTTCATATTCGAACCAAATGATGAACTTACAAGGAATGAGATCAAAGGCGCAGTTGAATCATTCTTGTTAGAACTTGTTGGTCAGAGAGCATTGTTTGATTTCCTAGTAGTCTGTGATGACACAAACAACACACCTACAAGGATAGACAGGAACGAACTGTATGTAGACATAGCAATTGAGCCAATCAAATCAGTTGAATTCATTTACATACCGTTGAGAATCAAAAACACAGGAGAAATTGCAAAGTTAGGGAACTAATTTTGAATAAATAGGAGAAACAGATGGCAATATCAACTTTATCAAAATTTACAGTACCACTAGCAAACGATCAGAGTTCAGCATCACAAGGTTTATTGATGCCAAAACTACAGTATCGTTTCAGAGCAATACTTGAAAATTTTGGAGTATCAACACCAAGATCAGAACTAACAAAACAAGTCATAGACATAACAAGACCAAACTTGACTTTCGATAACGTGACACTAGATGTGTACAACTCGAAAGTCTATGTTGCAGGTAAACACACTTGGGATCCAATAACAATCACATTGAGAGATGACGTTAACAACTCAGTTACTAAACTGGTTGGTGAACAGATCCAGAAACAGTTCGATTTCTTTGAACAGTCAAGTGCGGCATCAGGTATTGATTACAAATTCACTGGTAGAATAGAAATGTTAGACGGTGGTAACGGAGCAAGTGCACCAAATGTGTTAGAAACATTTGAATTGTACGGTGCATATGTTGAGAACGTTAACTACAACTCATTAGCATACGCAACTTCAGATCCAGCAACTATCACTATGTCAATAAGATACGACAACGCGATCCAAACTCCAACAGGAACAGGAATTGGAACAGCAGTGGCTAGAACGATCGGTACTTTGAGTACTGGTGGTGGACAATAATAAAAAATTAAGTTAGCAATTATAAGCAAAAAAGCGTCTTTATAGGCGCTTTTTTTGTGACTATAAATAACAGTATGCCAAGCATTAACAACTTCCTAAAAGGTTTCCAGGACGGATTACCAGGTATGAAAGACTACCAACACGCATCGAGATTGTACGTTGACGACAATTTCAAGTTGATGCCCAAACAGAAATTCCTGTTCCATGTTGTATTCAACACCGATGAAACACTCTTCGTAGATGGTTTCAGTACCAATGAGAGATACCAACTAAACATGTTAGTAAAAGCATGTGACCTACCAAAATATAACCTGAGTTACGAGGAAAAAATACAGTACAACAAGAAGATGTACGCAGGAACCAGGATAGCATATGATCCTGTGAACATAACTTTCCATGACGACCATGCAGACACCGTGAACGCATTCTGGAAGAAGTACTATGAGTACAACATAGCAGACTCTATAGGCATGAACAGTGACCTGACTATTTCTAACACTAAAGATGATTATTATCTATTTGGCGATGCTAGAAAAACAACAAAATTCGGTATGGACACACCAAAGGTCAGACAAAAACCTTATCTTAAAGGTATTGAAATTTTTGTGTTACACAAAAAAAGATTCACATCAATGACACTTGTAAATCCAGTTATTGGCTCATTCTCACACGACAACTTAGACCAGGCAGACGGTGCAGGTGTAATGAATAACACCATGCAAATCTTGTACGAGACAGTGATATACAAGTCAGGAATCATAAACAGGAATAACGTACCTGGCTTTGCAACGGTGCATTATGATAATTCGCCTAGTCCCCTAACTGTGTTAGGAGGTGGGACCAACAGCATATTTGGACCGGGAGGAGTTGTGGACGGCGTGGGATCTGTTATAAGGAATGTTCAATCAGGTAACATCCTGGGTGCCATACTGTCAGCGTCTAACACCTACAACAATGCCAAAAGGATTAAGAAGAGAGATGTCAAAGAAGAACTTAAGGGCATAGCCAAAGACGGTGTATTGAACATTGGCAAACAAGCAGGATCTATAAGCAACCCTGTTTCACAGTTTACTGTTGGGGCGGCGGTATTGGGTGCGGCCACACTCGCAACTGCTGTAGGCACAATCGACAACAGCAATCAATCTAACAACACAGTTATTAATAATAGCACAATAGACACAATCAACTTCTTAGCACCAGACGAGGCATTCCATCTGGTGAACAATGACGAAAACGTCAGAGACGAGATCGCGGCCGGAATATATTACAAAGACATAGGCTCTCGTAAAAATCTCACAGTGGCGGAATCCGATGTTGAGTACAACGGATCATCTGACAATGTAAAAACTGTCTACACTAGTAAAGCAATAACAGACATCAGGAAACTGGTGAATGAAGGATACATCAAAATTGAAAGACAATCACTGGACGTAGAAATAGCAACAGAGAAGGCAACATTGTAATGGCTGAATTTTACACAAACTTACCACAAAAGGACAAAAACGAGTTTGAGAAAACCGTTGAAAAACTAACGACGACACAGTATGAAACAGATTATGAATTCAACGTGGGAGAGTATGACAGCACAGTGGCATTCTTTGTCAAACGTAATTTTTCTAGGGAGGCGGCAGAATCGACTGCCTACGCAATCCTGGCTCAGGCAAAAATTGACAACATAAAACCACAACAGATTCTTGACCAGTTAGGCTACGCAAAAGAAGCCTTACTGTCAGAGCTCATCACTATAATACTTAATGCCAATAGATACAAGTCAAGCAGGCTAGGTGTAAGGCAAACGCTGAATGCCAAGGATACAGTGTCTAGGAATATCATAGACTAATGTTACCCAGATTTGCGAGAGGCAAGTTCTCTCCCAAGAACGGGGAGAAATATGTTGGAACAAAAACACCAACTTATAGATCCAGTTGGGAACATTCGTTCATGCGACTGTGTGACGAGCACCCAAACGTATATCAGTGGGCCAGTGAATCCATTAAGATACCATACAGGCATCCGTTCACAGGCAAGTACACTGTGTACGTGCCAGACTTCTTCATAGTGTATCAAGACAAGCAAGGCAAGAAACATGCTGAAATGGTTGAAATCAAACCAATGAGTCAGACATCAATAGAGGCCGCCGGCAAGAGCATGGCGAAGAAAAAACAAGTTGTTATAAACATGGCCAAATGGGAGGCCGCAAACGCCTATGCTAAACAGAGAAAGATTAGATTTAGGGTTGTATCAGAAGAACAGTTGTTCCATAACGGCAAACGTAAGTAAATAAAACAATGACAAAGAAACTAGAAGACATTCTTAATTTACCAAATGTTAAGGAAGCATTCAAAGAAGTAGATAAGAAAGAAAAAGATAAAAAAATTAAGAAAACAGCCAACGGAAATCCGTCAACAAAAAACCTTGATCCTCAAACACAGAAGAACTTGCAGAAAAGTTATGCAGAGTTTGACAAAGTTGCGGCCGCACTGCCACAAGTGAAAGGACTTGGCGAACTGTCAGACCTAGAACTAGACAAACTGGCCATAGAAGCAGAAGAAAGTTATAAGAATTTGATGGATCTTGGCATGAACGTTGACTCCCGTTACTCAGGACGTATTTTTGAGGTTGCTGGTAATTTCCTACGTAATGCCATAGATGCTAAAAGCGGCAAAATAGACAAGAAACTTAAAATGATAGAATTACAATTAAAAAAGCAGAAGTTAGACCAGGGCAACAAAGACGGGGGTCCTATAGAAGAAAGCGACGGATTTGTGATATCTGATCGTAATGAATTAATGAAGAAACTACTTAAAAAAGACTAAATATTGCATATGAGCACATTTAAAGACTACCTAACAGAAGCAGTTAAGTCATATGACTACAAAATAAAGATCGCTGGTGCATCTAAAGACATCGACAAGAATGCATTGGAAACAGCACTACAAAAATTTGATCTTGCCAGTATGTCAGCAGGTAAGACTACACCAATCATGACACTACCACTTGATTTTCCTGCCTTAAGCAATGAGTCAGTGACAATATTTGACGTCACAACGAATTATCCAGAGTCACCGAGAGTCATGCACGAATACCTTTCGGACTTGTTAAGGATTCCAATGACACACATGGTTGTTAGGAAACCAGGTGAGCCAACAGAGGAATACCAACTTGAGATGCAGGTAGCAAAAAAATCAGAATTCGCAAACAAATTAGACAGCGTAGAAACTAAATTCCAAGAACATCCAGTGAAAGGTGAAGAGCACTATGGTGACAAACACAACATGGGTCTACTAAAAGAATTACTAAAAGACAGAGAACCTAATCCAGTAGATGCTCCTAAAGAAAAATCAAACATAATGCCAAACGAGGATGACAAGACTGCAGGGTCACCGATAAGTACAGGACCGGGACCAGTCAAAGGAAATCCACATCCAACAGCACTACAGGGTTTTAAACAATAAAGGAAAAAAGTTATGGAAATGATCGACGTACTACAAAAATTAAGAGAAATAGCAGAGACGAAACCAGAGTTGGTTGCTGATGCTGTTGACAATGTTCAGAGAACAAATCCAACTGAAGCAATGAATCCAAAACAACAAGCGGCGATTGCCATTTCTAAAAAAGAAAAAATGAAAGAAGGTGGCATGAAAGATTACTTGCACGACGAAGCAGAGAAATTATCTAGAGAAGAATTCATTAAGAAACATGGCGAGAGCATGGCAGGATTTTGGGATTCAATAAACGGTAGACCAGAAGCAGTGGAAGGCAAAATGCCAGCAGGTCTAAAAGCATACCACGACAAGAAAGCAGATAAAAAAGAAGAAGTAAAAGAAGATATTAAGATATCTGCCGACACGCCTCAAGAAGCAGGCATGATGATGCAAATTTTAAAACTAGCAGGTGTACAGCCAGTAGACACAGCAATGATGAATCAACCTGACCAGGACATGGAACCTAAACCAGACATGGACCAAGACGATGCTATGGGGTCTATGCAAATGGCCAAGATGAGAGACATGATGACTGCACCAGATGAAGAAAAAGCGGCAGAAACATTTGCAAACGAACCTGAAGAAAAAGTTCAGGATGTTGATTCATTAGTAAACAAACATTCAGGTGGATTAAACAGACAGAAAAGTTCTTTCTCAAGAGCAGAACCAGGTGATAACCCAATGACTGCAGAAGACAAGATCACTGAAGAAGAGTTGGCAAACAGTCTTAGAACACAGTATGAAAATTTCAAAGAAGCATACCATAAAAAAGCCAAGATGGATGAAGCACCAAAGCCTGACTTCTTAGACATGGACAAAGACGGCGACAAAAAAGAACCGATGAAAAAAGCCGTTAAAGACAAAGAAGACAAAGAAGCAAAGTAATACTTTTCTAAGTCACAACACAGCGTTAAATACTATACCATGGCGTATGTATCACTAGATAGCGACCAAATTAAGAAGGCGCATAAAAAACACAAATACACCAAAGAACAGGTAGAACAACTTGAGCAGTGTATGGATCCTAAATCTGGACCATTGTTCTTTATGAAACAGTTCATGAAGATACAACATCCAGTCAAAGGTTCTATGCCGTTCCACCCATTCCCGTACCAAGAAAGATTAATCAACAGTTACAACGATCATAGGTTCTCGATAGCGATGCTACCAAGACAAACAGGTAAGACAACCTGTGCCTCAGGGTACCTTATTTGGTACGCTATGTTCCGACCAGATTCACAGATACTAATTGAGGCTCACAAATACGCAGGTGCATCTGATATAATGTCAAGAGTGCGTTATGCATACGACATGCTACCTAGTTGGATCAAAGCAGGTGTTACGCAGTACAAAAGGAACAGTAAAGAATTTGACAACG
>UEXM01001069.1_pt3 | contig 13687 bp, 23 predicted proteins | sample 1796661 | NCBI WGS metagenome assembly UEXM01 (sample SAMEA4772469, study PRJEB27181) | metagenome | reverse complement strand
CCGTATACTTGGTCGATGGAAGGAAAGCCTTGGTCCATGATGGTACAAGCCATTTTATAAGCTTTTTTCTTGTCGGGAGTTTCTGGATAATAGTCCCAAATGTTGCCTTCTTTCAATTGTCTTTCAAGTATCTCGTGCATTTCGGTACCTCGAGCCGCGGCTTCGTTGCGTATACGATCCGCTTCTTCTTGTCCGACCTTTTCAATCCACTGCTTTATGCTGTCGCCTTTCTTTGTTCCAGATAAAATAGTGGTCACGGAGGGCAACCTTTCTTCGCCATAAACATAAAGACGTCGACCGTCTTCTGTTTCTTGAGTCAGTTCTGCGTACTCATACGGAGACTCAAATAAAATGTCGTGCTTCATGGCACCTACTTTATTTTTTCTTTTGCGGCCATTTCTTTAATGGCTTGTGCAAACACATTACTGGTTGGACGCTCTGTTGCGAGTCCAATTTTTCTAGCCAGCTCTACGATTTCTTTTCGTATCGCTACGCTTTTCCATTTATCAGTGTTCATAAATTCTCCTCATGGTTTATCTGATAGATTATAATACAAGTCCCTTAATATATACAACATATATTAGGACATAGAATCGCCCCAATTTTCTCCAAGTTCCGCATCAACTTTGTTCGGCACCTCAAGCCTGAGTGCCTTTTCCATAATCTCTGCAATGCCTTTTACCTCTTCCTCACTAGACACAGAAAAAACAAGCTCGTCGTGTACCTGCAATACAGGCTTATAGGAAGCGTTGTAGCAGTCCAACATGGCTTTCTTTGTCATGTCTGCGGCCGAACCCTGGATTAATTTGTTCAGGGCCTTATAAACGAAAGCACGCTTGATCTCTCCGTTGTACTCGTGCATGGCTTCTTTGTACTTCATGGGCCTTCCGGTGCCGTATTGACGCGGTTCCCACATATCAAAGTGGCACCGTCGTCCAAGCAAAGTTTTAATGTAGCCACGAGTGCTTGCGCTTCGCATCACTGTGTCCGCCATTTGACGAACAAATGGCGCATAAGTATTAAAACGCATTAGAATGTCGCTTGCTTCTTCAACGTCTACGCCCAACTGGTCGGCAAGCTTTCCTTTGCCCATGCCGTACATGATTCCAAGCCCTATGGTTTTGGCTGTCTTGCGATCAATGCCCACCAGATCGGCAACCTCTTGGTGAAAGTCTGCCTCTCCGTTAATGTAAGCCTCTGCAATTGTGTCTGCCCCTTCGTATTGAGAACGATAGGCAAAGTGAGTCAGTATTCTAGGCTCTTGTTGTGAAAAATCCGCCGAACACCACTTCTGTCCTTCTTCCGGAAGAAACAAAGAACGAATCAAAGGACCGATCTCTTTGTCTCGAGCAGGAACTTGTTGCAGGTTCGGGTTGGACATGGACAATCTTCCGGTCACTGTTCCACCCATCTCTCCTTTAAGTTGTCTGACGTCTGCGTGGATCCGCCCGTTGTGTGCGTGTTTAATGATCGTGTCTATAAATGTTTTGTGGGCTTTGTTTAGCTCGCGTATACGCATAATCATTTGTGCAACAGGGTGTTTTTGATTGGCTAAAAACGCTTTGGTAAAACTTGGCGAACCTTTGGCCGTGTGGTTGTAGGGAATTTCACACGCATCGAATACTTGTGCCACGTCGTTTGCCGCCCAAACCCTTATGTCTTTAATACCGGAAACCTTTTCCACTTCTTTTAACGTCTTTTTCTCTTTGGCAAGCAGTTGTTTCTTTAGTTTGTCTGCTCGTTCTAGGTCCACTCGTACTCCCGTCATCTTCATGTTAAACAAAACAGGAAACAAATCTGTCTCTAGGTTAAAAATGTTCCAAAGATTTTGTTCTTCCAAATGAATTTTAAAATGATTCCAAAGTTTAAGCGTCAGTGCTGCATCTTGTGTTGCATAGGTGCCGACATAAGAAGAAGGCAAACGCCACATTTCTGCTTTCGGATCAATGCCCCACTCTTCTGCGGCTTGTCTGAGTTCAGCCTCGGACTTGCCCTCTTGCAAATATTCCATGCCCAAAGAATTAAGCGTGTACCAATACATGTTTTCATTAACCAAAGGCGCAACAACCATGGTGTCAATGACTCTTCCTTTGACTTCAACGCCTTCCTTCTTTAGCCAACCCACGTCGTACATGGCGTTGTGAAAGATTTTGTCTTGGTCTCCAGACAGCACGTCCTTTACGAATTCCAAGACTCTCTTCTTTGGAAAATTAAATCCTGCTTCGTGAGCAAAAGGAAAGTAATCGGCGTAGCCGTCTATTGCAATGGAGACTCCCACGATCTCTCCGTCGCCGCGAACATAGCCTGGACCTTTCTCTTTTAAAGAGGGGTCTCTGGTTTCGGTGTCGATTGCAATCTCATCGGCGTCGAGTATTCTTTGTGCCGGAAAAGTATCGGGTGGAGTCCACTCTGTGGGGGGTTGAAATGTTTTAAAGGCCATATTTTAAACTCTCGTTTTGTGCGTTAATAAGGAAAAGATTTTCTTTTGCTCGAGTCACCGCGACATAAAATTGTCGATGCAAACTGTCTGCATTAAGAACAGCGTTAAGTTTTTGTGCGGGGGATAGGTCTAACAATATCGCAACATTGTCTGCCTCTCCCCCCTTTGCTTTGTGTATTGTCGATAAAGCAACACGCGGTTCACCGTATAAATCTTCATTGTTTTTAAATGCTTTTTTAATAAATGCTCTTCGTTCTTCGTTGATCTTTTTCGCATACTGTTCTTCCCATGAGCGCCCCAAACAATCTTCGGCAAGACCGAAGGCGCTGACCACTTCTTTTTTAGAAAGCGTTCTTTGTTTGTCTTCTTCTTTTCCTGGAGCAGATAAAAACCCTCTTCTGACTTCGTTCTTTGTAAGGTATCTGTAAACCGTTTCCAGTTCCCCCACTGTAATTTTAGTGTGCTCTCTGTTTAGTTTTTTCCACCCGTCGATGGCTTGAATCATTGGAAAAGGAATGTAACGAAAGGTGTTGTGTGAAAAGGGAATGCCTTTATCAATCAGATGCTTGCGGTTTTTGTCCAACATGTAATCGCAAGACGCAAGAATCAACCACTCTCCTTCTTCCAAAGGCAAGAACTCTGCGGAATGCAAATGCTCTAAACTGCCTTCTTCGGGTCTGGGTAAATACGTCTTGGCTTGTCGGTTACTGATTCGTCCGGCAATCTTCTCGGCCACCTTGTGTATCTGTATGGGCACTCGAAACGACTGATCGAGGACCGTGGTGTTTCCTTGCATGGCAATAAACCGATCCGGACGTGCACCGTTCCATTCGTAAATGGCTTGGTCATCGTCGCCCGCGATGTAAGAAACGGGGACCACGGACATGAGCTTTTCTATCAGACGCCAGTTCAGTTCTGCCAAGTCTTGAGCCTCGTCCACCACCAATACTTGCAGAGGAGGAACGCGTCCTTTGTTGATAAATTCAAGAATCATGTCAGCAAAAGAAAAGATTCCTTGCTCTTCTCGGTACTGTGCCCACGCACGATCAATCAGTTCTAACATGGACGGCACAACTTTCTGTCTTTGTTTCAACCCTGTTTTAAGTCGCTCTACGCCGACGCTGTTGCAGTTTGATTTGGCGTTTTCAATGATTTGAAAATAAGGGTCTTCCAACATGGCTTCCAAAGACTTGCGTGTGTTGCCGTGATAGTGTTGTGTCAAGGGAAAACTATAGTTTTCTAAAAACTCTTTAATATCAGCACCTTCCATGACCCGAGTGATTCCCATGGCTCTTTTGCAAAACGCGTGGCTGGTGCAAAAATAAACCAATTCGTCTTTGTCTAAACCAAAACGCATTCGAGCCCGTTCTTTCCCCTCGTTTGCAGCTTTTACAGAAAAAGAAATAAATGCAATTTGATCGGGAGCAACGCCTTGGTCTAGGTGTTGCTCTATTTGTCGAAGTAGTGTAGTGGTTTTGCCGGTTCCAGGGGGTCCAAAATACTTGATTGTACGGAACGTCCTACTCATCTTCCCAATCCTTTTTGGGTTTGTTGAGTTTAAAATCTTTCGCACTGACGTTTAAGTTAGACTCTTCTTGTGTCTCGAGAATCCAGATGGAAGTAGCGCCGGCCCCCTTGTCAATATATTTCGTCGCCGTGTGAGCCCCCAGTTCCTTCAACTCGTTAAAAATCTCTGCGTCTCTTATGGTCTTCATGTTTTTGAAGTCCTTAATATACTTTACCAAATCTCGCCCACGAAACCACCATTCTTGTGGTTTTGTTTCTTCGCTTCTATAAACAGCCCCTGCGGCAACGGCCACTCGAGCAGAAGACTCTGTGTTTTTGCAAAACTCTATGATTGCATCTTGCAACAAGCCCGCCTTTGTCATATCCGGTGGCACCTCAATTTCTTGTACGTCTTGCAAAAGCGTGTTGAGTTTCATCACCCAGTCTTTCTTTTTTAGATCAGGTGGGCAAACATTGAGCACTTCCATGCACCGTTGTTGGTACAAAGAAAAGTTGTGAAGTTGCCGCGTCTCGAGGACCAAGGTTTGTCCTTCTATGTCTAGGTGCCATAAGGGAGGGTCCGTCAGATACTTTCTAAGTCCAGTCAAAGCCACCTCTTTTTCAGAGGCATCAATGCCGTACCTTTTTGTAACGCAAACGCCGCTTTGGCAATGGTTTACCAAAGGAGGTGTGGTACACTTATAACGATAGTCGGACTTCTCCAAACTATTCATTAAAGCGTTCAACTCAGAGTGTGACAGGGGCTTGTGACACGCTGCTTTGTTCACTTCCTGAAGTTTGTCGCGCCACTCATCGCTTTCAGGGTGCATCTTTCTAAAGAGTACCCCGTAAGAGAAAAGAGCGTCGTTGCGGGTGCCTTCAGGTATCCCGTTTAGCTTCATGTGTACCAAACACGGCGGCGCTTGGTCCCAGAAAGACTCTTTCGAGCCCTCCCCGTTAGCCTTTCGGCTTTTCTTTATGGGTTTTAGTTTGTCAAGCTGTTGTTCCGTAATTGCGGCTTTCTTAACAACTTGGATGAATTCTTCGGGAGACAGTGTTTCTCCTTGTTTGTTTATTCCGTAGCGTGTGGTTTCTTGTCCACCAAAATAAGGCATGTTCAACCAGTTTCCTGTTTGTTTTTCTTTGGGCAGTTGTTTGGCCCATTGGTATTGTTTGGGAAAGATCTCGTCTTGTGTGCGCCCCATGGCGGCGGCAATCTCTTCGAGCTTGGTTTTAAATTTGTATGCAGGCACAGGGTTCTGTGTAAACAAAAACAAGTGTACTCCGCCCGATTTAGTCATACAGGGGACCAAGGGCAGTGACATGTCTGCAATGAGTTTTTGTAAGTGGTCGATGTCAACCGGATATTCGTCAACGTCTATGCAACCCCACTGACAGGTTTCGTCGTCAGTGATGGGTATGACACCAATGGAGGTTTGTCCGTTTAAGTGATTCTGCCAGTGGACCAGGGACAGGGGTTCTTGCAGTGTTCGTCCTCTTCCGTCTTTCTTCGTGCCTTTCGCTGTTTGTTTGGTGCCGCGAATTTCGTAGATACCATACGCTCTTTCCAATCCGGCGAATGTTTCCATAAACTCTACTGCTAATTCTTTCACTTATGCCCCTTTGCTGACAAGGGCCTCTCTGGGGGATTACCATTGGTATAGAAAGACCCTTGCGCTAGCAAAATTATTTACCAATCAGTAGACTGGTCTTCTATTGCTTGTGCGTTCTGTTCCGCTCTGGGTAGTACGGGCTGCATGCCGCCTTTTTCACAAAACGAAGAAAACTCTTGTGCTTCTTCAAAAAGCTCTGCCTCTTTGTTGTTCAACGGGCCTTCTTGCGTAACCGCAAAATTGTAGTAAGAACCTTTAGCGCCTTCAATTTCTACGCTTCTTACCACATACCAATGAGAGTATGACGGAGGAGTAAAGTCTCCCTTGGCGCCATTCATTCGTGTTCCGTTAATTAAACCAATCCACGCTCTCGAAACTTTAAGTTGTGAGCGGGACATGTTTATGACACAACGCTTTAGCTCACCGTTGATTTCAGCAAAACCGTAGTGATTTGCAGTGTTCTGCAAAATCGTAGTGCTTCCATCGGGTTTGGTCAGTACGTCGTTGTAGCTCGCGTCTCTTGTGGTTTGTGCCATCAGTGGCGTGTTTAGTGGATGTACTCCAACAAAGCCCTCACGTCCCATTTTCCACTCAACGTAGTTTCGATCATAGAAAACCGGTAGAAAGCGTACGCCTTCGTCACCGTCTATGAATGTATTGGTTGTCGTGAACATCATGTCGCCAACTTTGGCTTCTGGACTGTACTTTGGACTTGTCTTCTTAATTTGCGGACTCATCGCCTGCACTATAGAGATACGCGGAGTCGCTAAATCATCCGTACTAATATCGCCGATACCGGCACCTGCGTTGTCTTCAAAAAGAGACAACATATTATCTTGCTTTTTCGTAGCCATTTTTTCTTCCTTTCTTATTTAGTTATTTAGTTATTTTCGTCCGTTTCCCTTTGTACAAAGAAAATTGTTTCTGTACGTCGAGATTGAACGCAGTGTCGCCACTTTCAACTCGTTCTTTAACGAACGCTTTGAGGGTGGATGGGTGGACAGCCTCCTTTTGCGCAGGCATGTGTCCTTGATTTTGTAACCCTTCCATGAGTTCGAGGGCCATTTCGTCTTCGCCTTTTCCGAAAGAAACCGTGACAGCATTCTTGATGATGTCGCCGTGACCGTTGTCGCGTAGCCATTGGTGTGCGGCTTCTTTGTTTCTCTCGGTGATGCGAGTGGAATAAAAATTATCTATTGTGATCTTAGAACCGTCTTCCAGGCGCAGTTCTTTCATGCCGATCTGCGCAAGTTTTTCTGGAAGCGCTTCTTCGGAAAGCTGTCGGTATTGTTCTTTAAGTTTGCGGAGCAGTTCCTCGGTGTTGCCGATTTCTCCGCCAATTCGTAGCATTTGGTCAATGCTTTCGCTCAAAGATTTAAGTTGGGAGTCGTCTAGTTTAGTGACTTTGCGTTCGGTCGCCTTTTCAAAAAGGTCTACAATTGGTTCGTTCTTCATTCTATTTCCTCTGGTGTGCGACCAGAAAACCCCGCAGTCTTCTGGTCACTTTGTTTATACGGTTTCTATATAACCGTTAGTGTGATTTGTAAAATGATGGTAAACGAAACACGGACCAAAAGCAAATTTATTTTAAGACTTATAAAAAGCTTGACCTATAATATTAAGACAACTATACTTCCCATACAAATTAGGAGAAAGAACAATGAGCATAGAAGTTGAAGTACATTATTATGAAGTCGTAGAAGCCATTGAATTGTATATAAAAGAAAACTACAACATGGATTTAGATTTGGATATTTACTCCGAGAATTGTGTGTTAGCGGAAGGTATCGTGGAGGTTGAATATCGTGAACTGGACCCTGTTTACAAAAAACACAAAAATGGAAGAATGGTCAAAAACCAATACGGGCATCCTATTATTGACCATGAAAATTCTGAGTATGTAAAAAGACACCTTTCTTTTGATGAAAGAGCTTCGTTTGTTTTTAGCGTCAACAATAAAAGCGGGTATTGATATGAGTAATGACTTTCAAAAAGCTTTTGCAGAAAACAAGTATTTCAGCGAAGCGCACCAAGAACTGGAGGAGTTTATATTGGGCTTTGATCTTCCGATATTTACAAAACAACATTTGGATGAGTTGTTTCGGTTTCAGCAGAGGTTGGGTGCATATCACGAAAGGTACGGCCGGCGATTGAACGCACAGGAAGAATCCTGGTTAAAGGAATACGATGCCATTCACCCCAGAGAGATCGTTGGATACGACGATGTGGAAGAGGAGGCAGAGGAATGAACATATTTTATTTTGACGACTGTCCAATAAAATCGGCTCAAGCACAGCCAGATAAAATGTTGGTCAAGATGCCTTTAGAAACGGCTCAAATGTTATGCACCGCGCACCGCATATTGGACGGCGACGAATACGCAGACGAAGTTGGTCTTTATAAAATTGCATACAAAAACCATCCTTGTACGATTTGGGCCAGAGCAACGCATAGTAATTACAGGTGGTTGTATAAACACTTTTTGGCTTTGGGCGAAGAATATACTTTTCGTTATGGCAAAACACACAAAAGCGTAGACAAACTGTTCACTGCTTTGGCACAGCTTCCCGGAAACATGCCTTTAAACGCCATGTCTCCAATTGCACAAGCCATGCCGGATCAATACAAAGACGAAGATCCAATTAAAGCATACAGAGACTATTGCATCAATGAAAAGACCTATGCAAAATGGGAAAAAGGCAGAAAAAAACCGGAGTGGTGGACATGAATTTTGAAGAATACCCTTTTAAAACAACGCCTTACGAGCACCAGTTAAAAAGTTTGCGTCGGTCTTTGTACCGCCAAGAGTATGCGTACTTTTTGGAAATGGGTTTGGGTAAGTCCAAAGTGTTGTTGGACAATGCTGCAATACTTTTTGATGAGGGCAAGATCGATGCGTTGGTGGTGATTACGCCGAAAGGAAACTTGAGGAACTGGGACAAGTTGGAGATTCCAAGGCATTTGCCGGACCACATTGAACGCAGAGTGTTGGTGTGGCAGCCCAATCACACGAAACAGTGGCGGGAGAAGTACGATGAAATGGTCAAGGACGATTCACACGGTGTGTTAAATATATTGACTGTGAACGTGGAAGCGTTTTCTACGAAGAAAGGCTGTTTGTTTGTGGAGAATTTTCTCAATGTTCATCATGCGATGATGGCGGTCGATGAAAGCACTTTAATAAAAAATCCCAAAGCACAGCGGACCAAGAACTTATTGAAGTTGTCTACCTTGCCACGATACAAAAGAATTTTGACGGGTTTTCCTGTGACCAAGGCACCGTTGGATCTTTTCTCACAGTGCGCTTTTCTCAGTCCCAATCTTCTGGGGTTCAGTAGTTATTATGCGTTTCGCGCGAGGTATGCTGTGATTAAACAGCGACAACTGGGGCGCGGACGAAGTTTTCAAGAAATTGTAGACTTTCAACGTTTGGACGAATTGCAAGGCGCACTCAGTGATTTTTCTGTGCGCTACACCAAAGACGAGTGCCTGGATTTACCAGAGAAAGTGTACATGAGGCGCGAAATAGAGCTCACCGACGAACAGAAGCAGGCTTATCATACGATGAAGAAGGAAGCTTTGATGATTGTTGAGAACAGTTTGTTCAGTACGCAAAGTGTGTTGACGCAGTTGATGCGATTGCAGCAAGTGGTTGCAGGCAGTTTACGAGACGCGGACGGCAATACGGTGGTGCTCAAGAACAATCGGGTCAAAGAAGTGCTTTCTTTATTGGAGGAAACGCGAGGCAAGGTGATTCTTTTTGCTGTGTTTCAGACCGACATCGAGGCGTTGCAAAAAGCAATTGCTGAAAAGTTTGGTGAGGACAGCGTTGCGACTTATTACGGGCCAACGAGTGCCAGTGACAGAGAGAAGACGTTGGATCGCTTTCAAGACGAAGACGACTCTTTACGCTTCTTTGTTTCCAATCCACATACCGGGGGCCGGGGACTGACATTGACCGCGGCAAACACCATGATTTTCTATTCAAACAGTTATGATTTGGAATTGAGGCTACAAGCCGAGGACCGGATTCATCGGATTGGTCAGACCAATCGTTGTACGTATGTCGATCTTGTTGCACCGGGGACCGTGGATGAGAAGATTTTGGACTCTTTGCGAAAAAAGGTGAAGATAAGTAATGAAGTATTGGGTGAGGTAAAAGAATGGCTAGTTTAATCAACAACTTAGTTGAGCAAATGCTCGAAAAAATTAACACCGGCAAAAGCACCGTACGAGAGTATGGCGACGTTTATGTGGACGAGGACACAAAACTGGTTGTGGTGTCAAAAGAAGACGTGGACGACTTGTTGGAGACGTTGGAGTGGTTTAGAACCGCTTTACAGTCTTTTCCAGTGGGGAAAAACAATGAAAGCGGGTAGTTTGGTTGGTGGTGTTGTTATTGTTTTTGGAGCTGTTTTTCTTGACCTGTCAACACTGGTTTTTAAGAACGATCTTTATTTTTTGTTCTTGCTTGGGTTTTTTAACAATTGGTTTTCTTTGAATGTTTGGTTCGCCGGATTGCAGGGAATCATCAGTCTTGCTTTGGTTGTGCTAGGCGTTAAAATAATACAATGGCAAAGATAAGAAGCATTGTGGGTATTGGACCAAAAAAATTGTCTGACTGGGCGGAGTTTTTAGAAGATTCCGGTGAGGCTATGTTGGTTGCAGACGGGTTTGAAGAAGCCTTTGTGGGTGTTTCAAACGAATGGGGTCCGCCTCGAGCCGTTTACAGCTACGATCACTGCGTTCAGGTGCTTACACGAGACATGAGCCTTGAAGATGCGGTCGAACACATGGAGTTTAATGTCGTGGGTGCTTATGTTGGAGAACAAACACCCATTTTTGTGAGGGAATATGTCTGATGACATGGTAAATCACCCGCCTCATTATAAAAAAGGTGGTATGGAAGCGATCAAGGTCATTGAAGCGGGGATCGGGGACCAGGGCTTCGTTGGCTACCTGCTCGGGAACATAATGAAGTATCTTCTGAGGTTTCCACACAAAGGCAAACCCATCGAAGATCTAAAGAAGGCCCGGTGGTACTTAGACCGATTGATACTTGTGGTTTCAAAAGATAAAATAAACAATTGAGCCGAGAAGAAAATGTTTGCGCGTTGTTTAGGAACGGCTCATGTTGAGCCGGGGGAAATAACTCTCCCGGTTTAATTTTAGACAAAGAAAACCAGTAAAATGTTATATGGACGGATGTTCGTCTAATACATATCTAATATAATACTGGAAACCCTATATACCCTACTTTTCATCAAAACATTATATCTTAGATGGATTTTTGAGTTTTTCAGAGAAAAAGACTATCACGTGCAACAAACAAATTCCGTCTAACACGGAGTAATTTGCTTCAAATATAAGCCCTATAGGGGTTTCAATGTTATATGGGCCGTCTAAGGTTCATCTAATAATCTAAGGAAAAAAGGGTGTTTTTGCGCATTTGCCATAGTAAAAAAGACAAATTTTTATGGGACAGGACTTATGGTCTAACATTTTTGCCCTTGATTTATATAGAGTTTTTATTATGGGAATGCTCTTATGGGGTTTACTATGGCTCTTTTATTGCTAAACTTCGGGTATGGAAAACGGTTCTGGCAACCCTACAGGGAAAAACAGTAAGCACCTCACAGACAAACAAAAAAGGTTTGCAAGAGAGTTTGTTTACAACGATGGGACAAAAACCAAAACAGAATGTGCGATAGATGCAGGCTATGGCAAATCAAGCGCACACGTACGAGCTTCAGAACTTACCAACCCAAGAAAGTTTCCTTTGGTTGTTCGATACATACAAGAACTACAAAGCGAAGTGCAGCAAAAGTTTGATGTCACTTTTGACAGACACATCAGAAAACTTGCTGAGATTCGAGACCAAGCCATTGATAAAGGTAATTTGACCGCCGCTGTTTCTGCCGAAGTACAAAGAGGCCGTGCCGCTGGAATTTATGTTGAAAGAAAAGAGATCCGCACAGGTACGCTCGAATCTTTGTCAGAAAAACAAATAAAACAGAAAATAGACGCTTTACTTGCAGATTATCAACCTTTGCTCGAAGCCGAAGAAGTTGAGTTTGAGGAAGTTTAATGGTTCTGTACACAGAACAACAACTTGAATCCTGCTATAAAGTATATTGTAAAGAACAAAGCTTAAAAGAAATGCCTTTTATGGCTCTCACTGATTTTAGGGTAATGTTTGAAAAAATGATGGAATGTGTTTACAAAATTTAGTCCCCTGGAAGTCTCCAAGTCCACTTTTCAAAATCTTCCTGTCGCCAACCTCTGCTAACCAGTTCCACCGTTATTGCGCTCGTCAGTTCAGAATAAACCCTAACTTCTTTCTTTAGTTTGTTGTGCAACCTTAAAATTTCAACATCAGACATTGTTGACAAAGAACCTTGTTTTATTTTAGTTATCATTGGCTCGTACCTATTTCCTTGTAATATGTTTCTAGCAACCAATCGTGGTTTTTTCTGTAATATCGAAACACGTTCTTGTATTCTTCTTGCCCGTGTTCTCGTCTTTCCCTACAGTTTCTGTCAAACATCCTAAAAACAAACACCCTAAAGCCGTTTGTTAAAATGTTCTCTCGTTCTTGCTTTGATACAGGAAACAAAGCTAATTGTTCCCACTCGTTCTTTCGCCATATTTTTGTCATACCTGCTCCTGCTCTTTTTTGTAGATCGCTTTCGCTCTCTGGATTAATAAATTACTGACCTGTGGACTTACTGTTTCTTTTGGGTTCCAAAACTTTGTTTGGCCTGTCTCTTGGTCTATCTCAAATCGTATGTTGCCACGTCCGAAACCAAGATAAACCACTCCCCCATTGTCTGAGGTAAAATTAACTTTTGCACCATTACTCATCGCTTGTCTCCTCTATTGGCTCTCTAATCCACAGCGTTAATTCAACCCAGTGGTCATCTAAATAATCCCATTGATAGTCTGTGTCTGGATAATGTTTTTCTAACACTTTGTCTAAATCTTTTTTAAACATCTCAAAAGTATCTGTATCTTTATACCCTCTTTCTTCAGCACTACTCATCAGCAACCCTCCAACACTTGGTTTCTTTCTAGTTCAATTTCTTCACCTGGTTCAATTTCTTCACCTGTTTTCCTGTCAAGATAATTCTCCAAAGACTCAGACGCCTCCTTAACAACCATCACCCATCTGCTCCCTCCGTTGTACCAATCAACATAATCATCTTCACTAGGCTGTATGCCACACTCGTCTATTAGTTCTTGATGCCATTTCTCTTGTTCCTTTTCCAAGTCAACCGTTTTAGCCTCCGTTTCAGAATAAACTTCGTACTCGTGACCGTATTTGGAGTTTTTTATTAAAATACAGACGTTCATTTGGACGCCTCCGTTTCACAGTTGCAACCAAATGATTCAAAAACTTTTTCAGACCACTTGCCTGTTTTTTCAGAGATACCACATTCGCAGTTCTGCTCTATCCACAATTCTCTAGCCTTAGAATATTCTTCTTTGGATCTTGACAATTTCACAGTGGAAGAGTGGCTTTCGCCACTCTCTTTGTTTAGTCTTGCATCAAAAAGTAGATCGCCTAAAACATTACTATTCTCATCTTCAAAACTTAAATGTTCTGTTACTTGATATTTTTTACTCATCGTTTGTCTCCTCTATTGGCTCTCTAATCCACAACTTTAATCCATCCACTAATATTTTTTCTTTGATGTGTTCACCGAAGCCTATGCACTTATCCTCTTCATCATAATCTACAGTCCAAACCTCTAACCTAAGTTTACCATTTGGTATATCATCGACCTCATTAGTCACTCGCACTTCAAACTCTGTTCCACCCCATTCAAAGTGCAAGCAATCAAAATAACTATGGTTTAACTGCTTATATTTTTTACTCATCGTCATTCTCCTCATTATGAAAATCAATTCTTGTATCAATCAACCAAGCACCATATTCCCAAGTTAGTTGACCCTCCTCGTTTTTTTCACATCTGACCAAAAATACATCAAACTCATTTTCTTTACAGTCTCCAAGATTTTGAACCTTAAATTCAAAAGTTTTACCTTTATGAACAAAAGTCATTCCAATACATTCTGCATAGTTGTAAGTTTTTATTTCAGTTATTTCACTCATCATTTGCTTCCT
>UEXM01002330.1_pt1 | contig 13691 bp, 8 predicted proteins | sample 1796661 | NCBI WGS metagenome assembly UEXM01 (sample SAMEA4772469, study PRJEB27181) | metagenome | reverse complement strand
ATGGAACCACTGGGCTATATCCCGCCAGCAGAAGCTGAGGCAAACTACTACCGGCAGTTAAACGGTCAGGCCGAATTGGCGGCCTGACTTAAACCAACGAGCCTCCGCAAAACACGGGGCGGTTCAAAGCTTTCGGTAAAAAGAAATTAATTACGGAAACCTCTTGCTAAAGTTCCGCCATGCCAGAAGAAACCTCATCTGATACGCCAGGCCGACACAGTATTAAGGCTGTATGCTACAGCCGTCATGAAGCGCGCGTTGATCAAAAATTATGAAGCGGTTGGTTTCCATACTTTCACACTGCCAACGCACACCATCCGGCCAGGTAACAGTGATATCTCCCGCCTGAGCTTCGCCCATGCCGAAATGCAGGTCGGGTGGGTTTTGCCCGTTGAAATTCGTGTTAGCCATGCTGACACGGGTTTGTGTCTGCGTACCGTAATTGCCCCCAACATTAGCTTCTATGGAAACTTTAGTACCCAAGGCTTCGGTATTAGGCGATTCACCCACCAATCTGATTGACAGGAAGTGGTTACCCGGGCCGTACCCTACTTGGTTGCTAAAAAACTGCAGCCCATTGGAGTGATCAAGAAGAGCGACATCCATATCCCCATCACGATCATAATCCAGGCAAGTAACCCCACGTCCATCGCTAGTTAACAATAGCCCCCAAGAAGCCCCCTGTTCGGAGAAAGTGCCATCCCCTTGGTTCATGAAAAGCCGCGGCAAGGAACCTTGATACTCGCTGGCAATGTCCCGAATTCTATCTTTCAGCTTCTGGCCTTGTTCATCTATAACGGCACTCTCAGGGATATTCCCAAAACCATTTACATGAAAAATATCGAGAAAACCATCATTGTTGAAATCTGCGAAACAAGCGCCCCAGCCCCAGTTTCCGTCGGCAACACCCACCTGTTCAGTCACATCTTTCAGCAAGATATCTCCGCCACCACTATCGTTTCGGTAAAGTCGGTTCCCGGTTACACCCCAGTTGCCCTCTGCCTCTCCATTCGGGTCATAAATCGAAGTAACAAACCAGTCAAGATCACCATCGTTATCATAATCACCGAGTGCAGAGCCCATGCCATTCTCATCAGTAATAACGGATCTGTCAGTTATATTAACAAAAGTGCCTTTTCCTGCTCCCTGCATTACAACACTGGTGCCAAAATCCGAAGCCAGCAGTAAATCTAATTCGCCATCGCCATTGAAATCGCCAGGCTGTGGTGAAAAATTCCAACTCTGAGAAAGATTGTTGTCTGAGAGACCACCCTCAAAATCATAATGTTCGAGCTCAGTTCCTCTGTTATTTTTCCAAAAAACCGGTGCGGTCAGAGTGTTGCCGAGAAACCAGTGGGCCAAAAATATCTCTGGATAACCATCGTGATTACTGTCGGCAAACGATATACCGTAGGTATGACGACTGATAGAAAGGTCTGCCACACGATAATAACTGCCCCTATCATTACCGGAATAGATCGGCAACTTCTTGTCCTTGATATTGCCAAACAATAATTCTCGCCGATAATCACCGTTCAAATCGGCCATGGCAACACCAGTAAAACGACCACCAGGATCATCTTCTAGCAATGGCTGGGCATCGAAACCGGCCTGCCCACCACGGTTGATATAAAATACCATTCCAGACCGATCACCACCTGCATAAGCCAAGTCTAACCAACAGTCGTCATTCAGATAGCTGGCACTGACACCGCCAGCGATCATAGTTGGTTCAGAACTGAGTCCGCCAGTAAGACCCCAAGTCTCCGCATTAAAACCATGTGGATGTATCGGGTTGCCGAACAGATCATAAAGCCCGAATAAAATCGAGTTTCGTGGCAAAAAACCATGTCCAACATTAATGGTGCTCTGGCTTGGATATTCAGAACAATATTCGATTTCAGCAAAGGTACTACGAGCTTGGGCAGTAAAATTTAAATCCACAGTTTTCGGATAATCGCCCGGTTGTGCAGGCAGCTCATTATCATCAGTGGGTGGATCAAGTGGCGTAATCGGCTCAGCCGTCGGGTTAATACCACTGACGAGTAAATTACCATCAGGGTCATCGTTGAGACTAGGAACCCACTGGTTTCTGCAGGTATGATTTTTAACACAATCATCGGTAAGCGTGTGCAAAAAAGAAGCCAGGTCAGACACTTCCTGATTAGTCAAGGCCCTTCCAGGAAGAAGCGCTTCAGCAATAGAAAAGCTACTGGCATTCAGTGCGCTCTGTGAATGCGATAAAGCATAGCCATAAGACTGGGTTCCTTGAAACTGTGCCAGACTAGCCAGTGTAAAATCATAATCTTGTATACCCTGACGCGGATTGGCATGGTAACGAATAGCATCTTGTAAAAGATCAAAGGTCCCTGCATGACCATACGGCATGGTAACTTCAACATTCAGCAAGGAGGGCACTCGAAAAGCGTACCGATCTTCTTCCCTTCTTGTGCTAGCCCAACGGCCAATGTCATCTTTTTCAGCACGCATAAAACCGCGCCCAATCTGCGGAAAAGCAACATTGTAGAATCCTTCATTGGTAAAAAAATCGCCGCTATGACAACTTGTACAACCTAGGCCACCCTCATCAATGGGCTCGAAAAACAAGCGGGCGCCACGCTTAGAAGATAATGAAATCGCATGATCATTACCTTCCACATAACGTTTCCACGGGGATTCAATAAAAATCATAGACTGGATATATTCAGCAAGCGCTCGCTGGATATTAATCAAGGTAATAACCTCTAAAGCGCTAGCCTGTGGTTGGTCAAACCCCTGCCGGAATCGTTGCAACCAATTTTCGGGCCCATTCGCTGACAACATACCCTCATCCTGCTCTCCTCGCAGCCGAGCTGCCAGGTACTCCCGGTACTCCTCCTGAGATTTTGCACTAAAGAGATAGGCCCGCATTTCATTATGGTTGGTAAGGGGGAATTTGACAAAAATTTCCAGTATACCGTCAGCATCTGATGAATCGGGGAAATTACCGCTTTCAGGAGTGCGGATTGCTTGCCCTTTACCGCCAGCGACAACGTTCTCATCCTCCACAAATACTCGACCATCAAAACTCATACTGCGGTCAAACAAAGCAGAGTTAAAAATTGTCTGACTATTACGGTGCATGTTGGGGCCGCGATCAGCAGCTGGATCCAGATCTTTGGTGCTGTCTAGTCGACGCACAGGGCCGACTTTAGCTGCATCTACAGGAGCAACTCCAATTCCAAGTGAAAGCGCGTCGCTTCCACCGAAATCGGGCGTGTGGCAAGTAGCACACGAGGATGTCAGATCACCTGAAAGGGAATGGGAAAAGAAGAGCAATTGCCCTAATTTAATTTTAGGGTCTTCTGAAGGGGTTCGCTGGCGCTGCTGTCGTGGAGTTGCCGGATCCCCAGTTAGACCATTCTCCATGATTACGTTACGGAGCCAATCATCCAACGTTGCATTCGGCTCATCAGATCCAATATCTGTTTCACCAAAATCTGAGCCGTGATCGGGGTTAGGAGGTGTCTTTATGGCTGGATTTGCATCCACAGGAGCTTTACCGTTGCTGCCACCACCCCCGCAGCCAGACAACACTAATGAAACCACCAAAAGCCACAATAGACGCTGGCATTGGTCAACTATTTTTCCTGATGTCATTACCGTATCCGGGATTCTTTATTTAATAGGTTTAAAGCAACACAAAAAGCATTTTCTGTATGGAATACATTTTGAATCATCAAAGTAGAGCCGCGTATGGCTTTTATTCAACAAAACCTAGCGCTTCCCCAGCAGTTCTTGAATGGAGGCTCTAGCCCAACGATATTGCCATCCCTTGCGGCTGAAGAACCGGTAATACCAGAAACAAAAGTTGTAACAGGCTGAGCTATATCTAAAGTAAAAGCGTCAGGAGCATACATAGCCCATCCTCTTTTTACTGACTCAACATAGCCTGGATACTGAACATCTTCTTTTTGAAAAGAAAGCCCAAAAAGATCAGAGGTCACATCAATTTGATGCACATTCGTCACATTAAATGGAAGATCGTAGTTGTTTAGATCAGTGTTGATAGCTCCATCAGATTTACTATTAATTATAGCTTGATTCGTTGCCTCATTAGGATCATAAATTCTCAGGCCTGCAGCAAGCTGTCTTTTAATTTGATCTGAGACCCCACCGCGGAGCAACGGAAGTAATGTAGGACCAAAAATACCAACTAATGCTCCAGCATCAGTATCAGCCAATTCAAGGGGAGAGGCACCAACATTGGTAGAACCATCGTTGTTGCCGTAAACAAGGCTATTAACAACTCCTCCAAGCTCAACACCACTTACTGCCGCCTGATTTTGACGGTTGCCACTGAGAAGAACCGAATTACCATTTCGGGTAACTGTGCCATAACTAACCAGAGCTTCCTGAAAGCGAATAGACGCAATCCGAATATCAAGAATCATATCGTCACCGAGATTAAGATATCCACCTTCTGGGGCTGGCAACCCAGCTCTATTAGCGGCAGGAGGAGATCCCCAGCTACTGGCGCCACCATTGTTCATTCCGCTCGTATCAGCACCTGGAGCCACACAAGGGCGATCTGCATATGCACAGGTAATAGCAACATTGTCTGCGCCTTGCATTTCCAGGTTTGCTTGGCCAGACATATACCCGCTGAAAGTATTTAGTGAACCAAAGCTTAAGGGTCCGGATACATCCTCACCACCTAGCCGAATACCCACCACTTCCCTGAGAGTTTTTGAATTATCATTTTTTATAGCAAACTGGAAAAAAGGACGCTCAATCAAAAAGTCTTTCAGCTGACTGGCAGTTCCAGCTGGGGCACCCGGAATTTGGCGCCCACGTGGATCCAAAGAAAGGCATGCTCCTGATGAATCAGCAACACAACCTAGAGAAAAATTGTCGATATCTAAATCACAAGCTCCAGGGCCATTAACTCCGCCACAGCCTAACTGCAGCTTCTCGAAATTTGTATTCAGTTCAAGTTTTGCATCAAGGCCCGCTTTATAAAACGTAAAGCCATTGGTGAACTCTTTATCCATTTGCAATAGCGCCTGACCAGACACATTAGACATTTCTTTGTCAGCCATCTCGGTCATTGCAGTGACCGGTGAAGCAATACTCAACAAAATAGCCGTCATACAAAATGCCAACGCTATTCCTGCTTTATTAGCCTGGATTGGAGAGAATAAAAAACCACGGGTAAATCCAGAGCAGTTCTGACACTCATTGGAAAAGGTCTTTTTCATGAAAAAAAAAGCTCTCTGAATAAAAATCCCTAGAGAGGCGAGAGCGTCAATGGCGGCCTTTATCATTATTCTCTGGTTGCTCATCATTTTGCCTGTTCTGTTGTTTGGTCGACCAGATGCATATGCAAGGTAAACATTTCTTACAATTACGGAGAGAATGGTATTGCTGCACTTTGAGGTTCTAGTGTGATACTTGAGTAAATTTGTGCCGAAGGAATAACCATTCGTCCAAGCTTGGCGTCACCTAGCATAATGCTGTCAATTATTACCGGCTGTCCCGCATTAGCACTTGAAATACCTGGAACAGTATCAAGAACACTACCCAGGTGAGTTGCCGCCGCATAGCCGACTTTTATGTTATTAGCGATTATCATTTTGGGCTCAGGGCTCATTGCTCTTTCATTAGTCCCCACGATGTCTACCCTGCCGTCAGTAAAGGCAAGATCGCCAGTTATATTGGCAAGCTTAATTGCTGCTTCAGGCTGACTCGGTTCAGCGATAGAAAGGTAACTACCGCAATTTGAATCTCCTAAAGAGCCGCAATTTGACACGTCAGTCGTGCCGCCTAACATACCATCGCTGTGGCTAGTACCGAGGCTCAAAGCGCCGCTATACCCCAAATAATTATTGCCAGATGTAGAAGCAGGATCAGATGGTGAAAATCTTAGATTTACCAAACCCTCCAAATTCAAATCCAGATTGGCTCCATTAACGGTCTGAGCACGAGTTGTACTCTCAGGGTCGTAGTCAGGATGACCAGGTAACAAACCTCCACCAAAGGTGGCACGGTAGTTGAACCGTGCTTCAGGGGAAAAAATATCGAGGCCGCCGGAGTAATAGTCGTTTCCAACCTGTGGTTTTACCCATATCCGGGTATCGTTACCAGCCACCACAAAACTTGAACTCATAAAACCAATACCCATGCTGGCTTCAGTATCAGCAATCATCAAATGTGTGCCGTGATCCCAATTCTGAGTCTGTAGTTCATTGCTAGCGTCAAGAGTTTGTGACTTGAGCAAGATATCAGCAATAATCCCATCTCCGCCGACATAAGAAGCAGACCCGGAATCATAACGACTACCACCGGGATACAAATAAAAGTTGGCATCAATATTCGCCAGTGAATATATGAGCCCCCAATTAAACTCTCGGGTATTTACTGTTTCACCATCTGACTGCCTCTCAAGAAGCCGCACCTTACGAGAGTACGCTTGAAGTTGCCCATCGCGAACAACAATGGCAAGAGCCCCGGAATCACCGCCATGGGTAAACCCGTAATAATTGCCAATCCGCCCAGGCTGAATATTCATAAACTGCCCGCCTGCACCAGCACAACCGGAGGCCTGAAAATTGGTTCCATGGCCCCAGCAGAGTCCACCAGGGCCTTGCCCTGCTCCATTAATCACATCTATAGCAATCAAAGGAAAATAGTGAGCCGACGGTTTGCGCTCTGTCCGTACGCCCCACATGGTCCAGTCACCGAGCTCAAAGTTAACTCTTGACTGATCTAAACTTGCAACATCGGCAGTTTCACCAAGCCTCCAGCGGAATTCATTGTCAGCAGAAAGAAAACTCTTTGCAGCAATGTCATCGAGATTCACATAGTCCCATTGGGAGCTAAAGCGTAAACCTTCCGAAGTCACAGCATTTGCACCATATGGGTCAAAGGCTCCGGCAGTTGCTCCTTGCCAAACACCGCCTGACATCCACTTGAGTTCGGCGTCACGCACGCTACCGAGAAAACCAAAGTGCATTAAACCTCTTGCGTTATTAGTAATGCGGAACTCTTCCGCACCAACTTTCTGGCCATAGATTAAATCGAAGTCCAACGCTAAATTGATCAAATCTGAAGCTTGGATGTTAGAAGACGTTGGTATTTCTGATGAAGGGCCAGAAACTGCGTTTGGGTCAAACGGGTTACCTGCTCGATGCACGATACCCTGATTATCAACTCCCAAGGTGCCTTCCTGAATTTCCCAACGAAGAGCAAAATCATGCAGCGCTAACCAAGGATTAGTATCGTCTCCTTGACGATAAAAAAGATCTGCATCTCGGATCTCACCCAGCAGGTAGGCCTTGTCATAGCCCATGTTAAAAATGCCATTATTAACAAGGTCGATACCACCTTCAAAGTCGAAGGCAAACGTCCCCATTGAACGAGAGTTGCTTGCGGAAGGAATAGTCAACGAATCAGTGCGCACACGTATACGGCTGTCTGTATGAAGACCCAGCGCCATCAGCGGCACACCATCACCAGCAGTACCAGCGTCAACCGTAAAAGTAGCTGCGGCCTGGTCAGCACCAGCCATGGTGCCATCATCACCTACTCCATCTAAATTGATGTTATTGAGGCTTAGCTCGGTCGCATCCGGCTTCCATTTAACAGCGTCGGCACTCCAACCTTCACTTGCTTCGAGATTAATTGTCAGGCCGTCTTGACCAGATACACCGGCTAAATCTTTATCATCAAGTGCCTGCATGGCATTAGCTGGAATGGCTGAAGCCAACAGTGCGGCAGGAAGAGCCACTGAGAAATAAACGCTTTTTATTGTTATTCTGCGTTTTTTCATAATCAGAACCCGTACATATAGAAGTTGCCACCGATAGCAATGCCAGCCTGATGACTATTATTGTCGGCAATTTCGAAGCCTAAAAATGAACCAAAGTTGTTTGCCTGCCAGCCAGGTGCTGCAGCCCAAGTCTCGCCGATTTCGGGCTCATTATATTCCACGGCTAGCCCTTGAACATAAACCCCTAGGAGAACGTCATTGTAGCCTTGACTGGTTCCTGGTTGGCCTGCATTACCTGCCGTATAGATTCCGCCACTCTCAGGGTATTGAGCTCGAACAGCAGGAGAGTTATCAATCCATGATTTTGTACAGTCCCCAAACAGGCAATCTCCTGACTCATTACGAAACTTTTCATCATTGAGGTCTATTAATTTGTTAGCAGCACTGACCCCATTTTCTGCCTCTGGATCGCCGCCAAGAAATGCGGCATCCAGACTCAAACGGTTCATTTCCAGTGAGGCATGCCCGTTTTTGAAGACCAACCAACCAAAGTCGCGATTCTCAAGTTGCAAAGCAAGACGACAGTTCACACTTGCTAAACCAGTACAATCAGCGTTAGCGGATCCAATGTCTTCATCATTAGCAACGTCATGAGGCGGCCTGCTGTTGTAGTAATATTGCAAGCTGATCAGAACCCCTTCTTTCCCAGTAACAGTGCCCATTTCTGTATCATCCATGGGCTCAAGTGCTTGCGCAGGGTTCACATTCAAAAATAGCATCACAAGTAAAGACACCACGAAACGGCGCTGCAAAAAAATTAATGGGTAACCAGATAGCTTTTTAACACAAGTCGTCACAGCCCTGCCCCCAAAGTTGTGATTTTCATATGGTTGATTCGCATGCCTTCGATCCTGGAAATCCCAAGATTAGTGACCGCATCAGGGATCACCGTACCGGCGCCGGTGCCGCCACTAACAAAGTAGATACCGTTATCGGTAGATTGTGCACCCGGTACTGCAAAACCGTCAGTGGACCCAGGATCGTCGAAACGGGTGAAATCCCCCCAGCGTACATAACCACGCGTATCGTTGTTGGGGTTTTGAATTTCTCCGTTGACAATATTGCAAGGTCCAACGCAGTAAAAATCCTCATAAACTGCAGCAATATTGGGAATTCGGGTTAATTCGATAATAAAGTTACCGCGTTCGCTGCCACTTCTTACTGCATCGAGAGTTAGTGCCTGGTAGTGCAATTGTCCAAGAGGTAGGTAGGCATCAACATTTTTGAAGTACATGCCTTCATTATCTTCAAAGTCCGGCACCCAATGCAGGCGATCTTCAGAGTTTGCTTTCTGACGCACAGAGAAGCGGAAGTCACCTGAAAGAGCACTTTCATAGGTGATGCCAAACGTATTGGAGTCAGCCCAAGGGTAGAGTGCCGAGTCCATACCAGTGGTGCGCATCAGTCTAAGTCGAGCGGGCCTGCCATCTGTCGTTACCGGTTTGCCGTGGATTATGGTCTGGCTCTGAAGGAAATCGGCACCACCAACGTTATAGCTATTGTTCAGAGCACCATCGGCCGGATTGTTATTTAACCGATCCACCTCAAGCTCACCCCAGAAAGACCAGCGCCAGCGGTCAGTATCGCTGGGGCCTATCAACTCCATCACGGTAGGCATATTTGCAGGGGTGCTGAGGTAAGCGCCCGAATAGTCATAGCCTTCGTATTGGTAGGCACGCAGGACGTAGGGGTCGTAAATGGAGGCAAAGGCACCGATTCCCCCACCATTGTCCGTACCCATTGGACAAGCCAGGTGATCATTGCCGAAAGCCCCGCCGGAGCCACAGCCTGAACCATGCCAATCCATACCGGCGATTTGCTCTCCATTGGTAATGGAAAGGCCGTAGTAACGGGCATCACCCCGTTCCCAACCTGCACCCTGTGCTTGGGTTCCGGTCAGTTCTATATAGCTGGTAGGTGCAAAGCGAAAACTGAAATCATCCATTGCAAAGGCCAAACCTGCGCCCTGCACATCAGACAGCGAGGAGTCATCCAGCTCTTGCAGAGCCATTGCCTGGGAAGCGCCGAGGGTGAGGGCCGCTCCCAGCAGCATGTGGGAAAGGGAGTTGTTGCGCCGCACTGTGACCTCTGTCTTGTTGTTATCAGTCTGACCGTGAACGGTTTTTGGGCAGGACTGGTTACTTATGCCACAAGACTACACAGCATGATAACGCTAGACAACATGTGTTAACACAAACACTACATGATGTTAGGTTTAAATTTTCATTAATTTCAATACGTTATAGATGGTAAACATCAAGTCTACACTTTCTATGAATATACGTGCGCTACCAAAAGCGAGAACCTGTTACAAATATGCACACTTTGCCGAGAACTGTAGATGCCAAGGCCATGTAGGAATGGTGTACGGATATTAAGGGGCTAAGAGGGTTCGCCATGCGAGCATAGCTCCTACGGGGGAAGGATCTGACCCATTTGGCTTTACAGGCCTAGAGCGCAAGCATGTCCATGAACTCATTGACTGGCATGGCTTCCAGTTCATCACGATCCCGGCAGAGCTCGAGAATACGCTCTGTTCGCCCTCGCGGAAAACTGGTCAGCAGGTGTCGTCGGAATTTGCTTTCCAGAACAGGGGTGCCCTCCTCCCTGCGACGACGGTGACCAATGGGATACTCAACGACCACCTTGTCCGTGTGGGTACCGTCTTTGAAGACTATCCGGATGGCATTGGCGATTGAGCGTTTGCCCGGGTCGTGGTAATCCGCTGAGTACTGCTTGTCTTCCAGCACCTCCATCTTGTCCCGCAGGGTGTCGATGAGAGGATTGCTTTTGTGGAAATCGTCCTCATAGTGCTCGGCAGTCAGCTCGCCGAATATCAGCGGTACGGCAACCATGTATTGCAGACAGTGGTCCCGGTCAGCCGGATTGGCCAGGGCGCCCTGTTTGGAAATGATGCGGATAGCAGAGTCATGGGTGGTGAGCTCAATCCTGTCGATCTGGTCGAGGCGATCCTTTACCTGGGAATGCAGCGTAACAGCAGCTTCACAGGCCGTCTGGGCATGAAACTCAGCCGGGAAGCTAAGCTTGAAGAGAATATTCTCCATGACGTATGAGCCATAGTCCCGCTGAAAACGGAATTTTCGCTCCGCGTCAGGTTTGACCTTCTGATCCTTGTTGGTTTTGGAGAACAGCACGTCGTAGAAGCCCCACTGTTCTGCGGTAAGGGCACCGGGTATCCCCATTTCTCCCCTAAGGGCAATATCGGCCAGCCGCACGGCTCGACTGGTGGCATCCCCGGCGGCCCAGGATTTCCGCGAACCCGCATTGGGAGCATGGCGATAGGTACGCAGTGATTGGCCATCCACCCAGGCATGGGAAATCGCAGACAAGAGCTGTTCGCGGTTGGCACCCATCATTTTTGCCGCAACCGCAGTGGACGCCACTTTTACCAGCACCACATGGTCAAGCCCGACCCGATTGAAAGAATTCTCAAGCGCCAATACACCCTGTACTTCATGAGCACGGATCATGGCATCGAGGACATCTTTCATGGTCAGCGGCTCCCCACCCTGTGCCGCCCTCTGTTGAGATAGGTGGTCTGCCACAGCCAGGATCGCACCCAGATTATCCGACGGATGCCCCCACTCCGCAGCCAGCCAAGTGTCGTTATAGTCCAGCCAGCGGATGGTACAGCCAATATCCCAGGCGGCTTTGACCGGGTCCAGTCGATGCGGGGTTCCAGGGACCCGGGCACCATGGGGAACCAGGGTTCCTGCCACTAAAGGCCCCAGATGCTTGGTGCATTCCGGGAAACGCAACGCCAGCAGACCACAACCCAGGGTATCCATCAGACAATAGCGGGCCGTGTCCCACGCCTCTTCCGAGTCAATTCTGTAATTGAGGACATAGTCGGCGATAGCCTGGATTTCCTTATCGTAATCCGGGCGTTCATTGTGGTCGACGTTGGTGGACATGGCAGAAGCCTCCCCTTGCTGGGTTGGCTTTCAGGGTCGCCCCAGGATGGCGGAGGGTCAAGGGCTGGAGGAGACTAAATCGGTAGGTATTCGCCTTGTAAGCAAGGCTCCAACGGGGATAAATGTTGTTGGAGCTTAGCTCACAAAGTGAAATCAGCCTGGCAAGTCAGAAGCAGTCACCAGGGACACGCACCCAGCCTTCCATCAGCACGCGAGCACTGCGGCTCATACTGGCTTTGGTGGCAGTCCACTGACCGTTAACTTGCTGGGCTCCAGCGCCGACACGCAGGGTGCCGGAGGGATGGCCGAAGGTCACGCTGTCGCGCTCGCCACCACCGGCTGCCAGATTGACGAGGGTGCCCGGCACTGCCGAAGCGCTGGCGATAGCGACTGCGGCAGTTCCCATCATGGCATGATGCAGCTTGCCCATGGACAGGGCTCGCACCAACAGGTCCACATCCGCCTCGCCGATTTGCTTACCACTTGAGGCGGCATAGGCTTTCGGTTTGGAGACAAAGGCAATCTTGGGGGTGTGCTGACGGGCTTCCGCTTCCTCGATGTTCTCGATAAGCCCCATACGCACGGCAGCATAGGCACGAATGGTCTCGAACCTCTGCAGGGCGTCCTTGTTTTCGTTGATGTCACCCTGCAGCTCGGTACCGGTGTAGCCGATATCTTCTGCATTCACGAAAACCGTAGGGATACCGGCATTGATCATGGTCGCCGGGAAGGACCCCACACCGGGGACCTCGAGCTCGTCAACCACATTGCCGGTGGGGAACATGGCGCCGTCACCGTCTGCCGGGTCCATGAAGTCAACCTGTACTTCCGCAGCCGGAAAGGTCACCCCGTCCAGCTCGAAGTCACCGGTTTCCTGGACGTCCCCGTTGGTGATCGGCACGTGGGCGATGATGGTTTTCTGGATATTGACCTGCCAGATGCGCACCACGGCAATGCCGTTTTCGGGAATCCGGTCTGCGGCGATCAGCCCGTTGTTGATGGCAAACGCGCCTACCGCCGCGGTCAGGTTGCCGCAGTTGCCGCTCCAGTCGATGAACGGCTTGTCGATGGACACCTGGCCGAACAGGTAATCCACGTCGTGGTCTGCACTGTCGCTCTTGGACAGAATCACCGTCTTGCTGGTACTAGAGGTGGCGCCGCCCATGCCGTCGGTGTGTTTGCCATAGGGGTCCGGGCTGCCGATGACCCGCAGCAGCAGCTTGTCGCGGGCTTCGCCGGCCACCTGGGCCACGTCTGGCAGATCGGCGAGGCTGAAGAAAACGCCTTTGCTGGTGCCGCCACGCATGTAAGTGGCAGGGACTTTGATTTGGGGTACATGGGGCATGGGGCTTTCCTGTTCTGTTGGCTTTGTGCTTCGTAGCTTACCCCTCTCCCCTCCCCTCTCCCGCAAGGCGAGAGGGGCGCTTTCTTTTCCGGAGTTTGGGGTGACCTGCGGACCTCGCGGTTGCTACCCTGCCTATCTATTCAACCCCTCTCCCTTTGTCAGAGAGGGATCAAGGGCACTGAAAATCACCTCCAGCACCGCTTCCGTATTCTGCAAAATCTCGTTGTTCCAGAAACGCAACACCTGAAAACCTTGTTCTTTCAACCAGGCATCACGCTGTTTGTCGGTTTCACTTTCATTGTGCTGACCGCCATCTGCTTCAACGATCAGCCGTGAATTGAAGTGCACGAAATCTACTATATAAGGCCCTAACGGTTGTTGTCGGCGGAATTTCTGGCCGCTTAGCCGGTGGGCTCTCAGGTGTTTCCATAACAGTCGCTCAGCGTCTGTCATGTTGGTTCGCAAGTCCTTTGCGAAATGGTGGCGGTAGTCCATTACCGGCCTCCTTTCGTTCTGTGCTTTGTAGCGTCCCCCTCTCCCTGTCCCTCTCCCGCAAGGGGAGAGGGGACCTTTTAGATAGGCTTTGGGGTAACTGCAACGC
>UEXM01000835.1_pt1 | contig 13703 bp, 17 predicted proteins | sample 1796661 | NCBI WGS metagenome assembly UEXM01 (sample SAMEA4772469, study PRJEB27181) | metagenome | reverse complement strand
ACCGCATGACCCCCTCCGATGCCATATAAGCGCCCTGAGCCCCCTTGATAGAGATAATTCTCAAACACATAGAAGTCTTGGTCATCAGAATTGGTTGTAGAGCCTGTAGTAGAGCTTTTGGATGCTTGTCTATTTAATATTAGGTTTGAATTAATATTTAAAGGACCTTCATCGCTTATATTAGTATTTATAGTATCATCATCTACAGTAACACTATCAACAGTAGTCCCAGCAGTTTCATCTTGTAATATCTGTCTAGAGTAGTTTATATGTTTGTTTTGGTTAAGTACATGAATTACTCCATCAGCCCCAACAATACCTACTTTAAGCAAATCTACGAAGTCGTCTGGAAGAGCGATAGTATCATTGGTAGTATCAATAGTCCTTTTTATAGATTTAATCTTTTTACCTAGATCGAACCCAATCTCCCGTATACCTCTTAAAGCAAAGTTTCTTATAGCAAAATCTGATACGTTATTAGCGTAATCATCCCCATCAGAGGTTATTATAAAATCCTTTATAATCTGGCTAAGTTTTACTTTGTTCATACTCATTATTCAGAAGCTTCTTCTTGTGCTGCAAATCCAGCTAGGTTAGGGTCTCTTAGTCTAACACCAATTAGCTTAGCCATCTCCATAACTAACTCTGTAGTGTAATGTGGCGGCAACATAAAATTTAAACTACTATTAGCGTTAAATTGCTCACTACCCATTAACATTACAGAAGCGTATGTTGGTTGTGCATTAGTAGCATCACCATTTATATCAATAGATCCTGGTCGTCTGTAATATGTTACTCTAATATTATCTATAGTAGAAGGGAAAACTTCAATATCCTGATTAATTAAGGCTACAGGAAAACTTTCAGTGGGGGTAGATAAATTACTTGTAAGGATTCTATCCATTTTTTCCACATCATAAACAAGCTCAATAGGCCTTCTTTCAGCTCTAGACACAGTAACCGCACTACCAACAAGGTTCCCTTCTGCGTCATACGAATTGTCAACCCAGTCATCAAAATCGGCATTACTTCTGTCTTCATCAGAAAAAGATATTGAAATTATCTTAGATAAATTACTTGGCTTCAAAAATAAATTACTATTACTGGTGCCATCAAGCACTAAATCGTTAACAATAAACACAGATAGATCTTCTGTAGCCTGTTTACGTACAGATTTATCTCTACCTGGATCAAAGTTTTGTCGTTGTATCTGCTTAGCTTTAACGAGTTCTTGAAACAACTCGTTATAGATGTTAATTTGAGCAACACCAGCAAAATTATTAAACACAGCAGGAGTAATAAAGCCCTTCTGGTCTTTATTAGCAAGATCCTTCAATGTGTCATATACTTGTTGTACGCTAACCATACCACAAATATACGAAAAAGAAAAGCCGCCCGATTAAGGCGGCTCTCTTGTCAAGTTAGAATATATCTACCCTAATCTATCTAACCTATCTTCTAGAGTTGATAATACTGAGGCTCCTTTTTCAGTAAGGCAAAACCTTACCATAACGTCCATAGAGTCCTGCCCCACTGGGACGGAGACAATAAGTCTGTTTGAGTCGAACCAGTAACAACCGTTATCGTTAACACTTATAATTTGGTAATCCTTAGCTTGTTGCACCGTAGATCTAGCTTGAACCTGCGGAGAATCAAAGGCTTGGATAAACTCTTCTGTCTTCTTTTTAGCAATATTCAGCAAATTATATCTAATTTCCGTTACAGGAGTGTTGATATTTACACCGAAGTATAATGCAATAGGAAGAAGTTCGTTTATATCCTTATCTCTTACCATCCCTATAGCGTCAGTAAGAAGGAATTCTCTCTTTAATTCCATCTCTGCATCTTGCTTCTTGTCTACTTGCTTAAAAACCTTTCCTCCGTTACCTATATTCATAGGGTGAAGATCCATAAACTTACGTAAATTAGGTTTATCTTTAGGTACAAAGAGCTTCCCCTCTCTAAAAGCTACGGTCTCTTTACGAGCGTTATCACCCTGCTCATCAGCCCAAATAGAAGGCTCATTAGGACAGTAACGCATTTCACGTACAGTATCTTTATCACTATCATATACAGTGATGCCTTTTTGTGGTAGCATATATACAATACCCGCACTTTTAGGGATCTCATATTCTGCATGAAAAAGGACTTGCTCTTTACGCTTAACAGAACGCTGCTTCTTTACTGGAGCAGCTGGAGTAAACGTCGGAGTCTCTGGTGAGACTTTTTTTGTTTGAGCTTTTGGGCGCTCAGGGGCCGCTTTGACTTTCTGTGTCATGATATATTAAATTAAATTATGAAATTGGTTTGTACAACTCGTACAAATCTTTTGCTAGTTGTGATGCACTACCTGCACCTATATCTCTTTTTATAACTCCAAACCTTGATAAAGTCCCAGCAAAACTACTTGTTGTGTTTGATCCTGAACTTCCAAGCTGTTGTAAAAGAAGGTTTCCGTCAGTTCTGCTTGAAGAACCCGCAGTAACCTTAGAGGTAATAGGGGTGGTGGTTTTTTCGTATATGCCTTTACTTTTTTCTGTGGGTTTAGATTTAATTTTACTTACAACTTTACTTGTGCTTTTCTCCGTAAAGGCGGGGACAAAAGCTACAATTTCACCTTCGTGATTATGTAAAGATACATTAAAATCCTTATCCCTTCTGATAACGAAAACATAGCAGAATTGCCTCGAACCAATATCTGTAGTTCTTGATTTATCGGGGAAGGTATATTTAATGCTACCGCTTTCATCTGTATCTGAATTTACTTCAAAAGGCTTCCCTGTTAATCCATCGTGCCTCATTGTAAAAATACTCCCATAACCTTCGTTAGAAAACCCTAGAGTCTCCCCTGCATCATCCCCAAACAACTGTCCAAAAGACCCTGTTCCTACCCCAGGATCACCTATAGCAAAGTATATAGTGTAGTCATCTTCTATAGTTACATCAGGAACATTAAGAAAAGTTCCCACAGCAAACTGCGCACAAGTTTTACTTAACCCTGTTGTTAGTGCTGTGGTATCCGTCTCAACCGTTACGTTACCCGTGCCAGCACTTAAATTGTAAGTAGACAAACCAGTGCCTGAATTTCTCCATACAGTTATGTTGCTTTCGTCCGAACCTGTAAGCAGTTCATGGTTGTAATCCAAGAAAGGCTTATTTGACGTGCTCCCGAAGTTAATTCCCCCAACGATGTTTCTAAATCTACTCGCGGGATCCCCTACACTAATTTTTTGAGAAACCCTTTCTGTAGGTTGAGACTTTATTTTTGCTACAATATCAGTAACATTAGATATTACAACGTCATCAAATGCGGCTCTTTGCTCTAAAGCATCAAATCTCATTATAGTTTTCCCATCCGTTTTAGAAGCAAATAAAATAATTTTTTCAATTAGCTTTAATTCCTTCCCTTCTTTACATGAAATCGTTACATTAGTTTTCTCTAAAGAATCCCCAATAAACATTTCATTAGACTCATACATCCCTGCCCCATTAAAAGTTATATTTACAGTTCCTCTCCCTGCAGTTATAAAAGCAACTTGATCAGCTGGAATGCCTAAAATAGGTATATCACCCCCACCATCAGAAAACCTTTTGTCAGATCCAATCGGGTCTGTTCTACGAAACAAGAAAAACTTTTTAGAAACCATAATACAAATATAAAGCTATTACGTTAGTGTTAATGTTGTTGATTTACTTACCCCTCCGTTTGTTACAGTCATAACAATAGTGTACGTTGTCCCCTTTTTACCGCTTGTTGTTATCATATCTCCAAACGCTATTGTTGTACTACTACCTATAGTAACGATGTTAGTGTCTCCTGCTAACGCTGTTGATCCACTGGTACCTAAAGCTAGCAAAGCTGTATCACCAACTAAGGCGGTGCTCCCAGATGTGCCAAACCCTGGAAAAGTAGCTTTGTCTTTATTAGCGCTAATCTCTGTCCTAAGATAATCAAGTTCGTCTTGCATTTGCTGTAACTGAAATACTATTGGACCTAATATAGGGTCTGCTATGTACTTAGCGCACCCCTCTGTTTTTTCTGTTGCCCAAGCTGCGGTAACGTTTGTTAAGTCTTTACTTGAAACTTTATCCGCACCACTCCCTGATGTTTCATAAAATTTCTCGTGTTTTGCTGATGATAATGCCATTATGATATATCTATTATATAGTAAGTCATGAAAATATCTATACTGGTGAAACAATTTGTTGTTGCTGCAGAATCAAAACTTAATTCAATTCCTTTGTTTACAGATTCTGTTAAAGTAACTCCAGATGTTGAGCTAACAGGAGTTCTTATTTCACTATGATCTGTTGTCTCTCCAAACATAAACCTTCTCCAATGTAAAAGAGAAGCTGTTAAATACGTTCCAGGTTCTTTATCGGCGTAGTGAGCGTTCATGTCGCACGCACTGTTCGTTTGATTTGCAGCTCTGTCTACCCTAGTTAAACAGTTAACAGGCATAATTATTGTATCAGCACCTTGCGCTGGTACCACCTCTATAGGTGTAGAGTTCATTGCGTTAGCTTCAGCTGTAGTTATAGTTCTTCTAGCTATGTGCATACCTATAGGAGCTTGAGCCTCACTCGCAACAGCGATCTTACCTCCTATAACTGGAGTGTTACCATTAATTTTAGAGACAGTTAAGTTACCAGTACTAGGGTTATACTCAAACGCAGCGGTATCGTCATGAAGATTATTGGACTCGTCATGAAATACTACTGGGAAATCTGTATTAGCAGTGCTGTCTGATACACTAACACCGCCCCCAGCTGCTGCGATGCGATCATTAATAGCTGCTGATGTCATCAAGTGCTCATCGGAGTCTACAAACTCGCCCGCTACATCTATGTCGTTTACTGAATGACCTCCTAGCGTAATACCAGTTGTTGCCGTCAAGTTACCAATAATACTTAAGTTTCCAGCCTGAGATAAAGTTAAGGCTTCTGTAGCGTTATTAGCTACCTTAACTTTAAAATTACCTTCATCATTTCTTATTACAAGATCGTCCGACGTAGCGACCATACCCATAGCGTTTGTTTCAGCAGTACCGTTATCTTGGACCCTAATCATACAGTCAGCGTCTGCGCTAATTGCCGTTATAGCCACGTTACCCGCGTTAGATTCAACCGTCAAAGCGTTAGCAACTCCGTCGATATCTAAATCTGCAACCTTTAATGTGTTAGCTATTACCACATCACCGTCTGTATTTATCGTTAACGCGGCGGTGTCATTTTGAGCTATAATAACATTGTAATCCCCAGCAGAGTTTATAACAACGTCTCCGTCGGCTGAACCAGTAACATAATCATCCGCGGCATTGGATAAACCTATCTCTAAGGTATTTTCATCATTTAAAAAACGCACGAAAGGCTGAATATCTTCACCCCCATTTCCAATAGTAAGACGGTCAGTTGAAAAAGAAAGGTGAGCCTCTGATGTTAAAGCGCCAGTTCCATTTCCTGTTAATATATTACCTGTCCCAACTGTTGTTAACCCAGTGCCACCTTTAGCTACAGTTACTGTATCAGATAAAGTAGACCCTGCGGCTGTAACAGTTATAGGTGCGGACCCATCGAAATCGACACCGTTAATAGCTCTTGCTGTTGCTAGAGCTGTTGCTGTGTCTGCATTTCCCGTTACGTCCCCCGTTAGATTACCCGCTAATAAAGTAGCTGTTAAAAGCCCGCTGTTTGAATTAAAAGTTAAGTTACTCCCTGATTTTGCGGCTAGAGTTGCTCCTGTGGCAGCAGTGACAAACACAGGAAAACATGTTGTATCGGTAGACTCATCAGCCACTACTAAAGCTGACGTTGATACAGCTAAAGTTGCCGAGTCAGCATTACCTGTTACATCACCCGTAACATCACCTGTAATAGTCCCAACTACATCTAAATTACCACCTACATCTAAATCCTCAGCAATTTGTAAATCTTCATAAGCTGTTGTATCGTCGTTAGCTATTATAGCTCCTGCAGTAGCATTTACATATACAAAGTCAGACCCACCCTGTGTTGTGGATACTGATAGATTTTTTACAGCTAAGGTTATAACCGCTTTATCCCCAAAGTTAATTTCATTTACAAACTGTGTATAAAATTCTTTAATAAAATCAGTGGTAATAAGAACAATAACAGAAGTGCTAGTAGTGTTATTAGGGCCTCTAAAATATAAGGTAACAGTATTATTAGTAACACTCTCTAGCCCTGTTAGATATTTAACTGGGAAGTACATAGACCCATCGGCTTGCCCCGCCGTTGTGTCTGCATTTATATATATTTTTTTTTCGTCTGGAGATAATGCCATGTTACACTGTTATTGCTGAAGTTACAGCAGTTACATTACCCTCAATAAAAACTGAGTTAACGTCATCAGCTATCACTATCATCGGCTCGCTACCAAAAGCTATCTCCTCGGTAATAGCGCTCATTACCTCAGGGCCTGAGTGTTGAGTTATTGTTAAAGCTATCTTTGTTGAATCCCCTAAATGCCCATGCACGTCTTTAAAATGCATCTCAAGGCTATCTCCGTCTCCGTCTATCTCCATAAGCACAAGGCTATCAGCAAGAAGCAGTGCCGTATCAGCAGTAGTGTTAGCAAAGTACAAGAATTTCTTCATATTACAAATATACGCAAAAGAAAAAGGCCCCGAAGGGCCTTTCTTTTATATTCGTTAGTTGTTACGATCCTATAACAAACTCCCCAACGTCACCTAGGTGCTGCCAATTAGTTCCATCAAAAATTAAAGTGACACCTCTTCCGCCAAGATTTGAAGTCATAGTTGCACCTGCTGCAAAGTTTGCAGGAGTGATAACTAAATCAACACTATTACTTCTAGTTTTATGAATAATATATTTAATTTGCCCTGTAGTACCATCAGCTAGTGAAACGTGACTTTTATCGGTGGCTGTATCAACGAAAGAAACTGTAAGATTTGGATTTAAAGCGACAGCGGCACCGCTATCACCAGCATCAACAGCTTCATAGTTAAATTGAATTCTTGAGTTAAAGTTAGCAGCCCCATTTACTGAAAATGGGCCATTTAAAGTAAATGTACCTGCAGACCCTGGAGTAATACTTACGCTTGCCCCTGTGTAATCAGAAATTACAGACTCGCCTGTAAACTGGTCTCCTAACACAACAATTTTTTGATTGGAGTTTATGGCACCAACAATATCTTTTATAGCTTCTCTTCCTTTATCAGCTGTAATTAATATTTTTACAATAGTGTGATCACCAACACCAGAGTCATCAAATGCTAAGTTAAGTTCAGTGTCAGCAACCATATTCATAGCTATCAACCTAGACATAGGGAATATCCTAGCACCATCTGACGTAGAAGTTGCGCTTGGATTTACGTAAAAAAACCTTTTTGACAGGTCAGTATTTGTATCTATCATTTTATATTATTTATATCCAAGTTAATGAACATTTGTTAAAGCGCTTGAAATAGCCGTTATGTTGTCGTCAATGTATTGCTTATTAAGATCATCAGCTACTACAATAAAAGCATCTTTTCCTGTGCTTATATTATTACTAATAGTTTCAATAGCTTGTTTTGCTTTATCAACATTTGCTGTTAATGAAATTTGATATTCCATGTTTGATCCATCCGTGCTGTCATCATACATCCTGTGATTCATAACAATAGTATCGCTAGTGGAATTAACAACCATATCTACCAATCTATGCGCTGGGATACACACCATTTCATCTGTAGCTTTTTCGTAAAATAAAAATTTTTCCATAATATTCTTTATAATTGCTACAAATATACAACAAATAAAAAAGGCCCCGAAGGGCCTTTCTCGTAGTAGTATAAAGTTAGCTATTAAGCTAGACGAATTAAATCGTAAGCTTCAGATGAAGCAGTCACATTCGTAAATTGAAGGCGGAACATAGAACTACCAACGCTAAATGCGTCATGAGTAGTCGCTGAGTTCTCAACATCCATAAAACCAATTAAGGTTGCTCCTGTAGCTGTGACAACGGTAATTGTCTCATCATCTCCAGCACTACCTAGGTTTATAATGTGAAAGTCAATACAGTCACCAATTTTAGCCCCAGAGGTTCCAGCTACAGCTAAAGCAGCTGTAGGAAGAGTAAAGTCTCTAGCAGCTGTAGGATCCATACGGATAATTCCGTTGTGAACATCAGCAATAGTAATTGTGTAGGCTCCAGCTGTTTTAGCAGCTGCAGCTAAAGGGCGATTCTCAAGATGCTTGTCAAGTCTCCCTACTTCTAGTTTATTTAAAACTAATTCATTCATATTTTCTTATTATTATTTTTTTGTTTTTAAAAAGTTAAGTGTAAAGAGGGCCGAAGCCCAATTTACGTTTTAGTTGTTATTCAAATACTCTGTAAACAAAGCTTACCTCAAACTTACCAGCCGTTGTAACAGCTGTGCTTGTAGTCCACTTCATGTAAATCTGAGTATCTACTGTAACGATATCACTAACTGTTTCAGAGCTTGCGTTTCCAGTTGCTTTTCCATATGTATTAAAAGTGCTACCAGTTGCAGACGTAAGATCAAATATAGTACCTACAGGTAGGGTAGTTCCTCCATCTAAGATGTTGTCGCTACCACCAGCGTCAGTAACAATATTGTCTGGATCGTCAGACTCTGTGCCTATCTCTAGCATAATATTACCAGAAGCGATTGTTGGAGCCCCTAAGACTCTTACAAAAATGTTTTCGATAATACTATTTGCAGGCTGCATAAGACCCATTATTTCACTGCTACCAGCGCTAACTAGGGCTTCTGTTGTAACGAGACGGTTTGAAACCGTAACACTACCAGGATATACTTTAGTCATAATTTTTAAGTTTTAATAGTTAATAAACTAACGATTATCCCTTAATCATTACGTGCTGATTTGCTGCGCGTGTACATAAAGCGATCTCAGAGCGGTAGTGGAAGACAGCATTGTCTGTACCTACATCCCCGTTGTTAGTATGACCCAAGATGCTACCAGTTACCCAGTGCTCCATCTCACGGTTGTACCCGTTAGCTTCTTTGTAGTACATAGATAAAGCTGGTGCCTTCATTCCGCTACGTGCGTCTGTAACCTGCGATAAAGGAATCATAGCCCCCTGTACGTAGTTAGATGCACCTAGAAGAGTAGGATCGTTAAGAAGTTTCCAATCGTGTTTGTGGAAAGTATATCCTCCACGAGTGAAAGATTTAAATCCAAGCTTCACAGCCATATCTGCTGAGTTATTGAATGATCCGAACTGTCCTGGTAAACCAGCAGTAACACCTGTTGCAATACCTGATGCTAACATATCGTCGATAGCTAAGTCTTGCTTTCTGTTCACGTACATAGCGTACTCAGAAGGTGCACCTTGCTTATCAAGCTCCATGATAATATCATCAAACTCAGAGAAAGAGTCTAGTGGGTTAGAATTAGCGTTGCTAACATTGATTCCACGAGCCTCGATAGCTGCGAAGTAACCTTCAGAACCAGCAAGTTCGTTATCCAAACCTCCACCTGCGATGGCATTGTCACCACGCTTCTCACCTAAAAGCATCATCATTTCACGACGATCCTCAAAACGAGCGCGAGCTTCTTGCTCACCCTTCATGTACCAGCGGTACTCACCGCCACCTACGTTTACCCAACCAATGTTAGTTGCTTGCGATCCATTAACCTCGTAACGATCTTTAACGATCATGAATGGGTTACTAAACTTATTAGCACTAGCATCTGTGAATGCAGTTGGTTGATTAGACCCTTGTGAGTACATGTTTCCAAGAACAATAAGTGTACCTCCAGCTGAAGCGCCAATATCCGTTGAGTCTACAACTGTATCACCATTGAGCTTAATAAGATGAACTTGTGCAGCATTACCTGTTCCGAATCCACCTTGCTTAACGATAAAACGAACACCAGTATCCTTATCCATAACCACATCGTTAACTTGAAGACCTGCAGTTACTGCAGGATCATCGCAAGTTGCGTGTGAAGTCCCAACAACCGAAGTGTTACCTGATGTGTATGCTAATGTCTTGTGACGACGACCCATCTCCCACCAGTCAATCTGGTCAGATGATCCACCGCTGTTAATTGCCCCTGTTAGTTTAAGAAATCCAGTAATACCTTGATCACCGTAAGTCTCAACGAGGTTAGGCATTACCTCATCTTTAGTTGTTTTAATAAGCTGATCGACTGTTGTGTACGATTCAGGCTTAATTCTAACTGTACTAGCTGCGTCAGCAAAAGTTGATCCTGCTGCTTCACTAGCTCCTGTAATTGTAGCCATTTTTTCTTAGTTTTTTGTTATTTTAAATGTTAAATGTCATCTTATTGGAGTTAGCCCCCATGATGCTTTTTACTTGCTCCGCTAAAGAACTATTAGTGTTCTGATTTGGAGCTTGAGAAGGTGTACCAGAAGAGACGTTAGCCGCCTTATCTACTAAACCTCTCTGCCCATCTCCCATACCTTGACGATACGCCGAAGCGACAATGTTGTCGATATTATCAATGAGCGTTTGATGAGAATTAAAGGTATCGTAATCCCAATTTCCATTAGAATCAACATACCTGTCTAAATAATTCTCAGCATTCTGATGAGAGTCAACTAGAGTCTTTCTGTAGTTTTCCCCTACACCAAAGTTAAAGTTCTTCCCGTTCCCTAGATCAAATTCTAAGCCTTCGAAACTAGATGTTTCTCTTTGCATATTATTCATCCAATCTTGAGTAAAGTAAGATTCTTTTGGTTGTTCAGATGTTTCTTTTTGGATAGGTGCGGCGTAAGTATTGCGTATCTCTTCAATATTCTTACGTGCGTCTGTACCATCAATCTTCAGCTGTAAAGCCGAGACCTTGATATCATCTTCACTAAACTCATCAGGATTCATTTTGTACTTCGCGCCAATTAGAGTATTGATTTCGTTGAAGTTTAGGTCTGGGTAATCTTGTGAGTATTTAATCCTCACCGCCGTTAAGTCATCCATTTCAGATGGGTTTAACGACTGATACTTGAACCAGTCTTCAGGAGCGCGGCCTGTGTTTTGCACAAACTCCGCGATCTTTTGAATCCTTTCATCCATAGCGTTCTGTGGTTGACTGAATTCGTCAAATGATTTAACCTCGCGTCCTAGCCTTTCGCTTACGTAGTTAAATACAGCCGATTCTATGTCGTTATCAGAATACTGTTGAGTTGTATTATCGTTATCAGTTGACGCTTGCTCTTCAATAAGATCATCAGTCGTCGCTTGATATTTGTTTTCTTCTTCTTGTACAGGTTCAGAAGTCTGCTCCTGTGTTAATTCTACCTGTGGTTCGCTCTGTGGAGCTACCTCTGGGGTAGAAGTTTCTTCAACTGGCTGAGACTCCTGTTGTGGAGCCTCTTCTGTAGTTGTAGTTTGTGCGTCCGCCTGCATAGAGGCAGCAAGTTGTTCGGGAGTATCAAAGATCTCCACCTTTTCGAATTGCTCGTTATTATCCATTATATTAAATTGTTTTGTTTTCTATTATGCTGTTTGGATAGGACTAGCCGCTGGTCCAAAGTACAAAATACATGCACCTGACGCTAAATCCACATTATCCCACCTCCCATAAATTGTTAATCCTTTAGGGAAAACATTTTCAGCTATTGCATTTCCAATTCCTCCGCCACTATATGTGTCGTCCGTCCCCTCGGATCCGAAAAAACCTAATGAAGCTGGGGGATGCCCTAAAGTATGAGCTTCTTGGTTTAATCCACCCGCCGCAAACACACAGTCTTCAATTAAAGTTATCGCTACAACAACCCTCCCTGAAGGAGGTGTATATGCGTTGTCGGTGTCTAAAAAAGCGCTTCCGAGTTGTCCGAAGGATGTTTGTGATGCTACCCCTTGATTTGCTAATGTTGCCATGTCTTTATATTATTAGCTTCCACCGTATGGTGCAGCTGAATTATCGTTTCCGAATACCCCGTACTCGATTAATGTGTCTACTTTAGTACCATACACTTCGTACTTTTTATCTACTGCGACAGGAATAAAAGCAAACTCTCCACCACCAACCTTTGCCACCAATCCAGTATCTGTGTCGTTATGTATGTATATGTAATTCTCTAATTGAGAATCTAAGTTCTTTATATATAAGTACGCTCTATCGCTACACTGATTAACTATATATATAGCTAAATCGTTAGTGTCTTCTACTGTACCTAATACTTTAGCTCTAATAAGGCTTCCTGAGTCTACTATTAAAGATGTAGCTACAGAGATATTTAAAGCACTTGACAACAAGTCCGTGCTATTCAAAGATAAACCTACTCTAAGATTCCCCATTATTCGTGTATTAACATGTTTTCTATAGACATCTCGGTATGAACACTAGGTTTTACAAAAATGTCAGATTCTGATCTGGTTCCTGCTGCAGCGCTAGTTATAGCCATAGTTAAATCAGAGCCAGCTAAGTCCGTTATAGTGTCCCCTGTTATGGCTGTAGATGATGTTACAACTCCTGCTGCTCCAGCTTGCCTAGCAGTAAATGTTACCGCTGCTGTAGAAACCGTAGTCGTCCAGTTAGGATAAAATTGAGCGTTAACAGCTGCTGCAAAATTATTTGAGTCTGAGTCAGCACTTACAGTAGTAACACCGTCAAAATCCCAAGAGTCTCCAGCGGCAACTGTTCCAGCCGAAGTAACAATAAAAGTTTCTTTGGTTCCACTTGCAGCTTTCCAAGGGAAGAACGCAAAATCTCCTGCGTAAAGCCTCCCCATTTCTTCTTGATCAATGTATACAGTAAAGTACTCAGAGTCAATTGTAGAAAGGTTTCTTAAATAAACTTTGTTTGCTTTGTCAACAGCAGCACCATCACCTCTAAATAAAGGCTCTGCAGTAATAACTGCTGCGCTTGCAGAAGAAGTAGTTTTAATGGCCAACCCTGTAGTTTGAGACAAACCAAGTCTACTCCCAGCTTTTTTTAACTGTTGAGAAGCGCTTATATTAAGAGCGCTACTAGTTAAATCAGAACTAGATAATGAAAAACTTACTGTTGTAGTTGCCGTTCTTGCCATTACGATACCGTTGATTGAGAGAAGACCCCGTACTCTATACTTACGTTTGTAGCTATAGTAGTTACCTGAACGTCTAAAGTTCCCCCGTAAGGAATAAACATCCAGTCACCAGGATAAAGACGTCCTATTATAACGTCCCCTTCAAGCTCAACTAAAATATAGTCACTGTTTCCTGTGCTTGTATTTCTAATGTAAACCTTATGGGCTACAGCAGAACCTGAGTGTACATATATACTATCAGCTACGACTACCGTATCAGTCTGTGCTGCAGAATATTTTCTGCTGGTAATTCCTGTAAATTCGTCTAATCCTGTTGAAGAAGCGGCTCTAGTTAAAGTGGCCGTTTGAGTCATACTAAAGTTGTGACCCGTAACGTCTGCGCTACTTAGGATTAATGTTGCTGTTGTGGTTGCCATGTTTTATATTATTACGATGCGGTTGATTGAGAGAAAACACCGTATTCAACCTTCATGTTAGCTGCACTAGTATCAATATCTATATCTAAAGTTCCGTCATAAGGGAAAAAACACCAGTCTCCTGGGTAAAGTCTCCCCATTAAAACATTACTACCCCCAAGCTCCACTGTTACAAAATCGCTAGATCCTGTAGATGAGTTCTTTATATACACTTTGTGAGCTACTGAAGTATCAGCATATCCAGAAAGACCGCTAGCAGCATCAGCTAATACTATACA
>UEXM01002326.1_pt1 | contig 13723 bp, 10 predicted proteins | sample 1796661 | NCBI WGS metagenome assembly UEXM01 (sample SAMEA4772469, study PRJEB27181) | metagenome | reverse complement strand
CAACAATTAGACGGAGTATTTTTCGACGAACAAGCCCCACAACCAGCCCCACAACCAAGCATTCCACAAGAAATGACCAAAGACGAGTTCTCGAAGATACTCTTCGCGTCCTTCTCTGAAATGCTGGGACCAGCAATGCAGGATCCACAAGTGAGTAGTGCAGTGCAAGAACAAGTAGATGTGTCGGTCGACGTTGTTATGCTACAGATGCCAGAAGCCATTCCACAAATCAAGCTACAAGCGATGGGAGAAAAGATGCTACTAGTTCGCAACCTTAGGGACATTTGCTTTGGACTAAGAGATCTCCGCGAAAGAACGACACCAGGCCAGGCACCCGGAGGAATAGTCATAGCTGCAGTCATCAGCGAACTGCGCAAGAGACCGGAGTTCTACAGACTATTCTCCGATAACTCATACGAAGAACTACTCGCAGAACTACAACCATTCAAGGACACTGGAGCGATCAAGTTCGACTACGAATACTTGCTCCGCCCCGAAGTCGCAGAAATCGCAAGATACCTGCTACAAGCTGCGGCCGCAGACAAAGCAAGCCAAGGCTCCCCACAGTGAGGCATTGAGATGATACTATCCGACGAAGAAGGCCTCGACTACATCGACGAAGTGATGCAAGAGCATTCTTATCTTCCACTATGGATGTACTTGGCGCTTTTCATCCTACCAGGTACAGGAATGTTCGCGTTCTTGTTTGTATACATCGGAACGGACCTCACCTTTTCGGGAGTCATAGCACTTGCAGTTATGAACGGCTCAATCAACTCAGTGATAGCATGGCTTACTATCAGGCTCGACGGACAGTCTGCCGAAGCCTTGGACCACTTGAGCTCGATCATGCATGCTATGGAGAAGCTAGAAAGTACCCTGGAAAAAGCAAATGTCAAAGTAGACTCCTTCACCGAAGACTTGGAAGACGCCAGAGCTCTCTTTAAGAAAGTCGGTGTTGACATGGCAGACCTAGACCTCGAACCCATCGCAGATGTGGTCGAAAAACTCAAGGAGAACAAGGATGGTCTAGGAGAAGTCTTGGACAACCTCCGAGGGGTCGATGTGACATCGTACATCGATCAAGCAAAGAGAATAGAGTGGAAGCAACTGATGAACAGCGTCGAAGAAATCATGGGCTTCATGCAGAACAGCGACGGATCCACTCAGCTCAAAGTACCGACTCCTAGCATCACCATGCCTCAGTTACCACAGCTACCCGAACCGGCACAGGAACCTGCGATGAAATTCATCGGAGAACCAACCATTGAAGAGCTGATAGGCGGAGTAGATGATTGGCTTGACGAAGACGACGACGACGACGACGAGTTCTTTAGCGAGCCATCGAAAGACTTGAACCCGTCGAGGACCAAGAAAAACCTCAACCCTTCGAGAACCAAGAAAGACCTCAATCCGTCTCGATTTGGCTGATCTCCTCGAACAATACTCTGGTGAAAGGAGCCTCCCCTTGCGCACACTGTATCTTTTCTATAGTCATGCGCACGATCAGGCTATCGTCGAGATAGACTACCTTTGAACAAGCATCCTTGACAGTCTTAGCCAAGTTATCGAGATCGGGCTTCTTCACCCTCCACTCTCGGGTTCGAGGAGTTCTTTTGCGAGCCATTGACTTTGGCATTTCAATTCCAAACTGAGCCTTGAAATGTATAGGACCTTCGAGCGGACCCTCCATGCTTTTCATGGCTTCTTGTGCCGCATACCTTATGTGGTCCTTGGCGTTCCTAGACTTGGCCGGATCGTACGTTCTGACGAAGCCACCTCGATTACTGAACCTAGGTCGACCTTGAGCCACCGGCTCCCCTGCTATAGTGAAGACAACTTTGCGCCCCATAACCGCAAGTAGACTTCATCCGACTTATGAGCATGACTGTAGAGAAGACGTTATACGAGCAAGCCACATGGGCTAACTGGGTCGAGCATCGTGGATAGAATGGCAGATGGAAGTATCCTACGAGTCAAGTTCAAGCCAGGTGTGGCACCGCAGAAGCGATTCGAAGGAGTCGTCAGGATATTGACAGACCTCATCGAAGATGGAATGCGAGACGAACTGGTACGCCAAAAAGCAGTGCAGATCCTAAACAATGCCGGAGTCCGAGGGCACGACGAATTAGGGGAAATAAAAGCCATCACTAAGTGGGTACAAAACTACATGGTATACAGAAAAGACGGATGGAACGTAGAGTTCTTCCACACTGCTCGGCGACTCATCCGTGATATAGAGAATGGGACCTCCGCAGGCGACTGTGACGACTTCGTTATTCTCGGAGGAGCACTTCTCGGATCTATGGGCTACCCAGTGGGCGCGCTGATAGTCGACTCAAACAATGACGGTGTCTTCAACCACGTAATGCTGGTCACAAAGACATTTTCCCCTACTAGACAATTCGGAGATAGCTGGATACCTATAGAACTCATATACCCTGAGTTTAAGATAGGAGAGTCAGTACCTATATCCGATGTGTACCCACTCATGGCGAACGTAGAAACCACGCGAGCTCCCATCATGCGTAAAGCACTAAGTGGTATCGGCAACATACTAGGTTACCACCCAGTAGCAGGGCTACTAGGCTACAAACGGAAGTGAAACAATGGGAGTATTCAGCGAACTAGGTAACTCAAGAAGCATTGGCAGCATAGGAGCGATACCCAAATCCGATCATGCGTACAAAATACTACAAGCTCCCAAGTTCAAAGATATGGGAGATGTCAACTGGTCGACTGGAGAAACTTGGGGAGTCCTTATATCCGGTGCTGTTGTCGGAGTAGCAACGGTCCTACTATTCAACCGCTATTACAAGTAAGGTGAAAATATGTCAGCAATGAATCTAGCAACACAAAAAAGATTGGGCAAACTACCCAAGACACCAGAGTCACTAACTTACAAGGGACACATCTATGGAAACAACCACAGAGGATTCGGTATGCGAAGACCTACACCAACCTCCAAAGGATTCTATGGACTAGGAAGCACCGCAAGTGGTGACGGAAAGCTACACTACTTTGGAGATGGACCAGGACAAAAAGGCCTAGCCTCAAACGGATTCTACGGAATCGGAAGCGCAGAACTAGAGTTCCAAGCAGGGCAAATGCTAATACCAAATTCCATGGAAAACCAACCAACCCACCCCGCAGGGATCTACGGCGGTATTCCTGACGAGATAGCTGGAATTGATACCAAGTTAATTCTAGGAGTCGCAGTTCTCGGAGCATTCCTCATATACGCCAACTGAGGTGTAGAAGTGTCAGAAACTACCAGCAGATTTCTCGCCGGACTGTTCGGTGGGATTTTTGTGGGTCTAATTGTAGGGAGGATAGAATAATGGTAAGAAACATACGGACTAGAGGAAGAAAGCCCGCTAAAAAGATGATGCGCGAAATACGCATGAATACGACAGAGCTACCACAAGGCTACTTCGGAGACAACATGCGCAAACCATCCACGAGCATTGTCTCAGAATGGACTCCCACAGAAATAGCAGAATGCACAATAGACGCCAGCACTTCCAGACGTAGCAATGATATTGCGACCAAAAGCGAGATCGTCGTGTCAGAAGGATATGTTCCAGCAGCGTATCCCGCTCCGACTCTAAGTTTGGGACCAACATGGCCAAGTCACTGGCCAGGTAACCACTCTCCACTGATCATGCGAGCAGTCATGGAAACCGGCGAAATAAACGGAAAGCAGATAATCGATCCCCGAGATCGCATGATGAAATTGAAGTTGAATCTGCGCCAATCCACTCAACATATGGAAATGGCGAAGACCCTTTCCGCCCGATACTCTCAGTTGTACGAAACACTGCAGTCAAACCTACGATTCACCAACACCGACAAGACACTAGTCAACATCATCGTTGGGAAAATAAATGCACAGATCACTGTGGCAGAGAAGCAAATAGAAGAAGACAAAGCCAAAGGGGGCTACAAAGATCTGGCCGAAGAGCAAGAAGGAATGGCAGAACCAAGAGGCACATCTAACGGATGGACGACATTTGTTATCAAGGTCACAAGCCTGACAACAGGAGCACTTATCCGAGAAAAGTGGTACGCTGCTCACCCGCAAAAATATGGCAGAGCGCCGCAGGGCCCTAATGGTGAAGCACTACATGTTGCAACACAATTAGAAGTCCCAGCTGCTATCCAAAAAAGAATACAGGACTACGATGCCAAGTTCGCAACCACAGGAAAGTATGTCAGCTACAACCAACAAATTCACGGCGATTTGCTTCAGAGCTACCCCACACCAAGCGGATACAAAGCGTTCGACATATATGTCAAGGCCAGGAGCGACGGCAAGTTCAACATCAACTACTTCTACGACGGCAAACTTCACATGTCCGCAAACAACCAGTCAAGCCAACCCAATCTAGTGAGCTTGGTGGCGTACCTCAACAACAACTACTTCAATGGCGAAACACTGAAACAATCTGGCATCAACATAACAGAAGAAGGACACCCAACCGTGTTGTACGCAACCGGAGGCCGAGGTGGATACATGAGCCTAGGCGGTCACTACAGGACACCGAAAATGGCTAGAAGAAATGGGACACTAATGGGCTTCGGAGCAATGCAAGCCCACGACCGATTGCGAAGCACCACCGACAGGGACATGACTCCATACGAGCGAAGATCACTTCTACAAGCAAGAAGGGAGATGACTCTTCAAAGGGCACGACAAGGATCTAGAATCGAGGTCAATCAGGAAATGAGAAACCAACCCGTCACTCGGCCGTGGCCTATTCAAGTCACGCTATCGTCTGCACAGATCAACAAGTTCTCTTCCGAAATGGAAGCACGGCTATCGGTCATTGGTCTCAGTCAAGTCATGTTTACACAGCAAGCACACAACTACATCGCATCAGCACTAAACATGATGACGCGCGATGAGGCAGTTAACTCATCAGAACTAGTCATCGAAAAGATCCTAGCCAACGTGCTCAACAACAGCGGTCTACTGAACAAAGATGTTCAAGTCAACCTCAAGACCTTAGAACACCCACCAGTAGAGTTCTCTGAAAAACTGAGTGGTCTCGGTAGCGGTTTACTTAAGACAAGAGCCGCTATGGGTAGACTGCTGAGATGATATCATGCTGTCACGAAAGGCTTCCATGAATGGCTTCGGCAGCGTGCCATATTACCTGGTTAACGAACTTACAGTCGTCAGTGCCAAGCTCAAAGCACCGGGAAGCAAAGTATTCAAGTCGGTAGTAGAAAACGGACAGTGGTCTGTCAAAAAGATAGACTTCACCTATGACAAGCTACACCTATTTAATGTCACAGTCGCAGGCCAAGGCACAGGATTCTTGTACGCCGCATACACAAGGTCCGGCAAAGAAGCACTACTAGACATCATCAAGGTCACACCTGGAGTACACCAGATCTCTGTGACTCCTACACTAGCATCTCTACCTAACTTCAGACTAGGAGTATCTACTACTATACCTAAGGGATATAGGGTATCTGAACTTAGTCAAGAACAGCAATACAACATAAGGAATAACTCACTACTGACACAACAAAAAGCCCCGTCGTTCGAAACACCCGGAATAGGGTACGGCGGTTTCGGTGGCCTCGGTGCTGCAGGAGATCAGCAAGATGATGTGCGAGACATGGTCCCAGGATGGACAATAAGAGACAAAAACAAAGTGGGCGAAGGCTTGTGGGACGGCTATCTTACTACATTTCCCACCGAATTTAGAGGCAAGACATTGCCACAGCACGCAGGGGCTTCGGGCACGCCACTGCTAACAGGATCATACCACGGAAATCACGCACACGGCGCTACGATGTTCATGGCGAAGTACAACGATGCTAACGAGTTCATAGGATGGCAAGCAGTCAAAAACTGGCAACACACCGTTCCTGCAGGAGTCCCAGTGATGCTAGTATTCGACGTCAAGATGCGTCACGCCGAGCAAGTCATGGTTGGACAAATCCCCACCAAAAAAGTACAGTACTCATGGACTTATTTCCGGGGACATGATATGAGTCGAAGGCACTTCAAAAAGGAAAACTTTTGCTTCATAGACTCCTCTTTCCACACCAATACTGGAGATAATCGAAAAATAATAGTCACCGACGCGTGGAAAAGCCAAGCGCGACCAGCATTGGAATCGGACCCAATTAGGGTAGAGAGAATCAAACACGTCGAAGGATACACGATACGCAACCAAATACTAGAACCCAAACACATCGCAATGAAAGTAGAGTGGTTCAATGGAGGATCGTGGACTGCACCGTCGAAGCACCCGCCTGTCGACATAGACAAGATAAACAGCAGGTACTCAGCAGTGGTCTTCCGCTTCCCAAGGCAACTCTCACCAGAAACAGACAAGGACATTTTAGAACGACTGGACGCACAAGGCGTAAACTACTCATACGATGCAACAAAAGATGCCTACCCCTGCTACACAGGACACAGACCAGAAGTAGGAGCAGAACTGGGATACGCACTAATAGGTCGGCCAAATGTGCTATCATCATATGAAGAAGACGGAAAGACATACGTCACCAATGGTACCGGTTTAGGAGAACGTGTCAACCCAATGCTGATGCTCAAGTATGAGCCCGCAAAAAATTACCACAACGACTATGAAAAGAGCAAGGTAAAAGCCGGAAATGAGCCCGCTGGACACCCTAAGCCAGGTTGGGTCAAAAGCCACATAAGCATGAAGGTTGAAGATCCTGAAAAGATGGCTAGAACAAACTGGCCAGAAGTTATCAGTGCACACTACCCTCCAGGGGGCTTCAAGCCAGGAGGAACACTAATAGGCGTAGGAAGGGGAATGTCTAGTCAAACCAGAATAGGTATATCGGTTGACCAAAGTCCTAACGACTTCATGAATACCTCATGGAGCTCCAACGGATCAGGTCTAGGCACACAAAAGACATGCATCGTGAAGCCGACCGCAGTTATTTCTTCAATAGATCTGATGGACGAAACTGTCGGTGGGGAAGAACAACTGATACTGGACACATGGGCAAGCATTTTCAAAAACGACTTGTCGATAGACTTTTTCACAGAATTGTTTGAGGCAGATCCCGACCAAGATCCACAAGACAAACACACGTATGTTAAGAAAGACCCAATTAGTGGTCTAAATGTCAAGTGCCCATATCAGATAATCCTGATCACGCTACCTGAAAGCTACGATGGTCCATACTATGACTACACCACTAAAGAAGAAATAGTCACTGAAATAGACACAGAAGGTATACACGGAGAAGCCGGGAAAGAAGTCGAACTACTAGTAAAGAAGCTGGTGATCAACGACGAAAAGTCAGCTACCACTCCACAATACAGAATATCTCGAAAAGAACCAGTATTTTTCCATGTGCGAACTCCATACAACTACTACACCAAGCAAAAGTTCAAAATCATAGACGAAGTGATACAGCAAGTAGAGCTATACAATAAGGGATATACTCCCGAAGAAGTAATCGGCATGAACGCAACAGACTATGAAGTAGTTTCCAACGAGCAGGCGGCAGGAGAAGCACTACTACAACAGTGGACCGAAAAATACGGACACGAACACGGCGGCGGTGGCAACGGCGGTGGCAACGGCGGTGGCAACGGTGGCGGCAACGGTGGCAACGGTGGCGGCAACGGTGGCGGTCGCGGATTCCCACCAGAAACCCCACTGTATGTCAGAAGCTTCTGGGACAGATTTAAGGACCGACCGAAGTGGTTTGCTACCGAATCAGACTTGAAGGGTATCAGCGGGTTCACCAACTCTAGAGACTTCTATGTTGAAGACGTCACAAGTAAGTGGGGAGTTGCTAGCACTACAGGGTCCCCCAACTACGATACTGATTTCACCGACATAATGCCAAGCGATGGATCCTCAATTGGCACAGCACAGCTAGGAGGAGTCACGGACGACCTATTCAAACCGATAATCGACAAGGTCAAAGAAGAAGCAGACGACATATATGACAGCGGTAAGAGTTTGCTCAAGATCTCAGTCGGTCTAGTGGTCGCAAGCCTAGTCGGACCGACAGTCATAAGGGGAGCATTTAGCGCAGCAAGCAGTGCTATTTCCGGAGCAAAAGAACTAGGATATTCCATCACGCAACCAACAAGAGGATCCACAGCTCGAAGAAGACTACAGTCAAGAAGAAGACGATGACCTCATAACCTAGAAAGGTATGGGACGGTTGATGGCAGTTAATCCCGATATTGCTAACCAGATAATTTCCGAGTTCAGTGATGAGGTAGAAACCATCATCATATCGACTGGTTTAGAGCACCATAGCCGAAGTAGCAACCTAGCCACAATTCACGCATTGAAGGACGCCTTTGCTGACACAGTGATGTCGGCATTCATATTACCTGCTACAACCAAAGAAGAACTACTAGCGGAAGCCCGAGCCGCAAAAAACAACATACAAAGAATCGCCCAACAACAGTACCAACAAGAAGTAGGAAAGATTGCCGCAATGGGCGCTGCAATCACTAGCGGTTCACCTTCGGACTCCTCAGTATGGAATAACATCATTGGCGACACGGCACACCGGATAGAAAAGCTAAGCACAATGTACGCTGACCAAATCAACAACATGCCCAAAGCACTCAGAGCGAGAATCGACGACGATTTTGCCAAAGTGCTAGACGACATAAACGCACAGTACAATCGAGACCCTTCTCCAGGAAATGCACACATCGTTTCCATCCGAGCATTGACATATCTAGAATCCATAGAGAGAAATCTGGAAGAAGTGGCACAAGCACTGCTGAACGCATCTCTCGAGTTCATGGTGCAGACAAAGCTAACAGAACTCCAAGAGCTGAACATAGCACTAATGTCCATTGAACAAGGAATGACTAAGACTCAAATCGACGCCTACCGAAGCATGGTAAAAGAAACCAAAGGAATGATACAGGCGCTAGGGAAGCCCAGCAAACTGATTTACGACAAAACGATTCGAGATCAGAAGGTCACAAACATAAACCAAAAGCTCTCGGCCCTCGAAACACTTCGAGTCAATGCCTCGGGAGTAAGTCAATCCTTGTCAGGCTACTTTGGAAAGACCTCTCGTCGAAGATCTAGCGGAGCAAGTCCCATAGGTGGAATCGGAACAACTCTGGGACATAACACCAGTTCGATTGGCGGACACAAAAAGAACTTTAGAAACGGAATTCCTCCAGGCTTCGCAGGATTTGCTGGCAAGATGACTGAAGCAGACATCGCCAACAAACACCCTCCCGGTACATCTAAGGCCCATATCAAAGCCATGAAGAAGAACATGGATGCAGGAATGAGTTTCGAGGCCGCACACAACAAAGCCAACGCAGACGGATTCACACCAAATCTCGGTGGTGGTGGGCGACCTTTTTGAATACCGGGCTCGGTGCGATGGCACCAGGCGATAGCCCGGACGACTATTCACATAAATGGGTAGAAGGACCAATCAACAGGCTCTTCCTTGGCACAACAGTTAAGGCGGGCATTAGCTTGGGAACATTAGTAGCTTTGACCGCTATCGGCACCGTAGCACTTAACAAGTTAGAAACACAAGAACAAAAGCAGGTGAAAGCATGAGCATTATATTCCACAACCCAAACGACGGATCTACTAAGATAGTCCAAGAAAACGAAGCAACAGAAATATCCCCAGGGGTCTTCGCTATGGTAGACCAAGAAACAGGGGAGACGATGATGGGCAGAAAGGACGACGCTATTCCCGGCGGAATACAAGCAGAAATGCGCCAAGATATGCCACTATCCCCTGAAGACGATCTCGAAAACCAAATTGCCAGTGAGTCTCTCAACATGATCGAAGGCGCAGAACTCAGGCAAAACCCTCCAGCCAGAATCTTGACATGGAAGAACCTTAGACTACAATCAGCCATCTTCGGAGAAAAGGCAGTCAAACTAGTGACCGCACCAAAGATACTCTCTTCGAGCCTAACCAAGCTAAACCAGCAAGAGTCAGTTCGAGATTCGCCTCAGCTCATGCAGCTCGCAACATCAGAAGACTGGGCACAGTATGTGAGAAACATGTCTAAAAATCCAGTAGACATGGGTGCAGAACTGTCAACCACTGTTTCGGCTTCACAAAAGATAGCCGTCACCAAGTTCATTGCAGAATGGGAGCGAGACCCAGGACACGCCAACTTACTCAAAAAGTCACTACCAGGAGCCAACCCAAACGATGTTTTGTTCAAGGGTCAGATAGCATTCGACTTGATCACAGGAAGAGGACCGAACCCACTACAAGCAAAGGGCTATGGGACTTTCAAGTACGACAAGATGTTCAGATTGGCCTACGACATTATCTCTACTCTACCTATTAGGTCATACAATAGCTATACCCTATTCCAACTAGCAGCAGATGAAGGAGAAACAGCGTTTAGAGAAGCTATCGACAGATACGTTCCACTAGAGACCTCTGAAGTGGGACTAGTCATGGAGCTAGAACGAAAGCTCGCAGAATACGGTCCGGGGTACGCTCAAGTCACTATCCCAGATCCGGTCCTTGCAGTCGAAGCCTCGAAGCTAATGTCCACCGTAGTCAACTCCTACAGAATAGGTGACACCAGCACAACTCGATCAGCACTCAACCACTTGATGGATTCACCGTTTTATTACGCAAGCCCAGCCGCAGAAGCCAAGAACATCTTCACGGCTGAAGGTGAGGCAGATGCAAAGTACCAAGCATTGGCCGGATTCAACAAGTCCAAGTTCAAAGACAGCCCCGCGGCACCGGGGGTGGCAGCAAAGGAAGTAAGCGTACTCCACAACGGATTGCTATATGTTGTCGGCTTCCCACAAGCGAACGTCGGGGACAACAACAAGCCCAAAGACTTGAACAGCATCCTCAACAAGGTGTACGAAGTCATCAGATCTCCTTTCGACACAACTGTCATCGGCACCATAACATGGTATGGAAAGAAGAATGAAAACTTCACCTACAGCCACGGAGCAACGCTCAACAAGACCAAGAACCTGAAGGAGCGAAGAGACGCAGTAGCTGATATGGCCGACGCACTGAGACCCAACCCAAGAGGCAAACCTATCGGAAGAGGCAAGTTCTACTATGTACAGATACACCCTAAGTCACAGCTACTCATGAGTAGAAAGGAGACCACAAGCAAAGGAAAGGGCGATGTTCGTCACGGAAGTACTCCACCAAAGAGTGCAGGCGGCCAAAACAAATGGATGAAGGGACTGTACAAGGTTCTCCAAGATCGGATAGACATTGGAAACCGAAAGCAAGGAAAGGGAATGTCAAATAAGCAGAAGTTCCCCGACATGGGCGCTGCGGTCACCGGTGGTAAGCACAAGAAGACAGGAGAATGGGTTCCTTACCTCATCAAGCTCCCCAAGTCTCACTTTAAGATGGTCCGACACCCTAGCGGGTTCCAAACTGTCGGACTCAAGAAGGGCAAAGGAGACAAAGAACTCTTGGAAGCATGGAGAAAGTTCACGAACGAATATGGCTCATTAGAACGAAAGCCATCTGCATCTATCGACTTCTTGTTCAAGCCAAAGGCTGGAGAAGAATACCGAGGTGCTTATCAAGACAGACACCGTCGCAAGGTCGGAGACGCTAAGCGGTCCCGGTGATGAATAGTGAAGTTGAAAGTACCAACCAACCTAGCGGGCGCTTCTTTACTAGGTGTTCACAACTGGATAAAAGGAGAAATAGGTAGGAAGAATCCAGGGGCCTCCCCGGACTATGCTATCAGCGACATGTCTGGAAACAGAATGACTCTCAGCGATGTCGCAAGAAACCCAAGCACAGAAATCTTAGTGGAAACCATCAGCGGAGTCAGAAGCAACCCCGCTAGCATAGCCCCAGTACCCGGAATGGAGTTCAACTTCCCAGATGTACCAAGAACAGGAACACATATCACAGACATACTAGGCGATGAGATAGACAGTGCTCTAGTCCAAAGAATTGTCGCTGAACAAGGGCTAAACCGTGGCCTACACACACTAAACCGGCTTCTTGTGACCAAGAACTCACACGAAAGAGTATCACCTACGACAGCCGCTATCCTACAAGGATCGACTGTGAGGAAGAACCCTTCCTCAAGAACACCGTTCACTCACAGAGTACCAGAAATATACGGTGCAGAGAAAGCAATGCTGTCATGGCTAGGAGAGACCTTCGGCGCAACTGACATTAGAGCATCGGCAGACAATGTGTTCAACGCTAAGATAGCCGCCAAGTACGGTTTGAACAGCAGAGATATCAGGACATTCACTAGAGATGTCCTGTACGACTACCTTTACTGTGCCAGCGCAAACAAAGGATTCATTCGAGCACTTGTTAGGCAGAACCCCTCACTACGAGGAAACAGAGAGACCATGCAAAAGCTAGTCACGCTGTTCCCATCAGAACCCAAAGCATTCTACAACGGAACACAGAATGTGTTCATCGCGGATCCAATCTTCATGTACCCAAGACTAGCGGAAGCGATCATGACTGACGAAATGGCCAGCGTGTTTGTTAAGGTAGCAGAAAACTACCCCGAAAGCCTGACAGTAGTGAGAGAAACCTTGGTTCGGTCGACTCAAGGAGCAAGAGCAGACCAGACAGACAAAAGCAGGTCCAAGGCAACGGGTCGAAAGTACAATGTCGGAGCATTCGTCGAGACAGTCAACGAAGTAGACTTCATTGGCGATTTACTGGATTACAGGGCAACAAGACCGCAGTTGTATCGCGATTTGAATCAGGTGAATATAGACACCACAGGGCTCAGTGCTGCCGGAGGAGCTATTCTAGGAGGCGCGCTCCTCGGACCAGTGGGCGCAGCTGCCGGTGCAATTGCAGGAGCTGCAGGGTACCAGACAGCACCAGCGATAAACGCACTCAGAGACTACTACCAAAGAATCGGAGCAGGAAACGCAGGAAGAATGAACCTAGAAGGAGATGAACTACAGCGGTTCGGAAACATGGGCAATCCATTTGGATATGGCCGCAATGTAGGTCAAGGAAGACTATTCCGCTCACTCAACAGAAGGCTCATGGAAGATCCGGATGGAATGACGGCATCCTACGCTCAAGGCGGCAACAGGAAACCAATTCGATTCGTGAGATCTATCGGAGGATTCTTCCCAGCAGTCCCACAGAAGTGGCCATCACAGTTGGTTTACTGTGTCATGGACTCTCTACTACAAAACCTACCATACCTATTAGACTCTATGACTCCAGCAACCCCATCATACCTACCTATACAGTTCTCGATAGCCTCCCCTATGAACGTAGCAAATTTAGTCGGAGCAACTTTCAATGTGCAACAAGACCCGACTGATCAGGCCAACAACAACGTCATCCCACTAACATGGGCTAACATAATGAACATACAGGCCCGAGCAATCGCAAGCGAACAAGATTTAGCTAACGAGCTGGTTGCTCTGAATTTCGCAGGAGTAAGTGACGTAGCAGGCAACGCACGTCCGACTGCGGCAAATCTAGGCGAGGTATCACACTCCTCTCAGAGAAACATCCGCAGAAAGATACTAGCAGAGATATCCAGGGTAGTAGGAAACGAACTAAACCAAAATGTCAGCGGCATCGAAATCAAGACAGACGGTCCCAAGTCTATTCTAGAAATGGTGTACGAAGCAGCAGAGATATGCAACGACAAGTACGCATACAACTTGAAGGGAGACGACTACAAGTTCATCATGTCCCTGATGGATCTGTCACTCAAGTACCTTGACAACATCAACTACAGGCCTCCAACA
>UEXM01002322.1_pt1 | contig 13774 bp, 23 predicted proteins | sample 1796661 | NCBI WGS metagenome assembly UEXM01 (sample SAMEA4772469, study PRJEB27181) | metagenome | reverse complement strand
GTTGGCAGCGATGCCGCGCGAGCTACTGCGGTAGTCATAGGCGATGTTTTTGGTGCGAACTACTCGATCTCTGGTGGCAGCTATGGCCTATCCTTTGCAAAGGCGGTTGCTACAGATGGGGATACTACTCCAACTTTTTATGCTAACGCTTTGCAAATAACTGCGTTTGGGACAACTGACACAACACCAGACGTACATATCAACAACACGCTTTCAAAAGGGGCAGGCTCTTTCCGCATTGAACACCCATTGCCTTCTAAGTCTGAAACGCATGATCTGGTTCATTCGTTTATTGAGGGACCAAAGGCTGATTTGATTTATCGGGGTAAAGTTGACCTTGTAAACGGCACGGCATCCGTGAGCATTGATACTGAGGCAACAATGACAGACGGAACATTTGAGGTTTTATGTCGTGACGTTCAATGCTTCACATCAAACGAAACGGGTTGGACTGCGGTAAAAGGGTCTGTAACTGGAAACGTGCTGACCATTGTAGCTCAAGAAAATACTTGCACAGATACAATTTCGTGGATGGTTGTAGGTGAACGCAAAGACCCGAAAATGCGCTCGTCAAGCCTAACTGATGATGATGGCAATATGATCGTTGAGCCGTTGAAACGAGTTGAATCAGTTATAGACTATGAAAACGCTTAACCGTAACCAGTCAGAAAAGGATAAAGACATGACTGATACACCTACTACAGAAGAGATTGCACAGCACTACACAGCTATGGGTCACTCTGTTGACCTGCTGAACGCTGGCAAGCCAGAGGACATGGAAGATGCTGATTGGGCTGACACTGTGTCACGCAACGTAGAGCATCTGACACTCATGGTCGCTAAAGACTTCTGGACTACAGAAGACATGACCGCTGCTAACGCTGCAATCGCAGCTAACGAATAGAGGAAAAGACAATGGCTACATTCACATGGCGAGTTGCCAACATGGAACGTAACACAGCAGATGATGGTGTTGTCGTTGTTCACTGGCGCTGCGAAGGTGTAGACGGGGATCACACTGCATCCTCCTACGGGACAACCTCACACACACCTGACCCATCTGCCGCTGGCTTTGTTGCCTACGCAGACTTGACTGAAGAAACAGTCTTGGGCTGGGTACACGGATCGGTGGACAAAGATGCCACTGAGGCTGCTATCGCTGCAAAGATTGATGCGATGGCAAACCCAACTACTGCCTCGGGAACACCTTGGGCTGCTTAACTTAAACTTAAACCAAAAGGAGACCGTTATGAGCAAAAACGAAAAGAACCTCATCACTGTCAACGACATCGAATACAACATCGAAGACTTCACTGACGCACAGAAGGCTATGCTTAACCATGTGCAAGACCTAGATCGAAAGCTGGGCAATGCTCAGTTTAACTTGGATCAGCTTTCAGTGGGTCGTGAGGCATTTGTTAAGATGCTGGCAGGTTCGCTTGAAGCACCAGCGGAAGAGACCCCAGAAGAAGAGTAATAAAGGTAGGTTCTAATGTCCCGTGATCTAAGTAACATTACAATAGAGAGTATCTCTGAGGATGTCGTATATCCATTCTTTGCGACAGAACTAAGATTTGACGATAACATCATTCGTATGTGGACAGGTCAGGGGACATTAGTTCTCGAAGATGGAACTGAATGGATTGGCCTTGGTCAACTCTTAAGTATATCCTCCATCGAAGAGACCTCAGAAATGGCTGTTAAGGGTGCTACAATTACCCTTAGCGGTATTCCCTCGGAGCTACTGTCTTTAGCTTTAGGCACTCCTTACCAAGGTCGTGTCGCTAAGATTTACTTTGGTACATTCCTAAGAGATAGCCTGCTCCAAGAGACAGGTAACTACATTCTCCTAGAGGGTGGCGGTAGAATTAACCTTGAGAGTATGTCAAAGGGCTTTAACGAGCTATTCTCGGGTTACATGGATCAGATGAACATAGAAGAGTCTGGGGAAACCTCAAGTATCGAACTTGCTGTTGAGAACAAGCTCATCGACTTGGAGAGAGCTAGAGTAGCTAGGTTTACCTCTGGTTATCAGAAGTCAATCTACCCTGATGACGATGGGTTAAACTTTATTGAAGACCTACAAGACAAAAAGATACCTTGGGGTAGAAAGACTGCGTAATGGTAACATATCAACAAGAGTTTCTAAGCCAAGTGCAATCCGACATAGAACCTTTGATAGAACTCCACTGGGAAGAGATAGCACTAAACCAAGATAAGATTAAGTTAAACCCTGACTGGGACGCATACTCTGACCTAGAAACACAGGGTAAACTTAATATATTTACAGCTAGAGAAGATGATAACCTTGTCGGGTACTTTGTCGTTATCTTAGGCACTAACATCCACTACAAAGATCATGTGTTTGCTAGTAACGACATCATTTACCTACACAAGGATTACCGCAAGGGTTTCGCTGGTATCCGCTTAATCAAGTTTGCTGAGAAGTGCCTTAAAGAAGATGGCGTATCTGTACTCCTGATTAACACAAAGACACATAAGCCTTTCGATAAGGTTCTGGAACGGCTGGAGTTCAAGCCTATTGAACGTGTATATTCTAAGTTTATAGGGGACTGACATGGCTATAACTGCCTTAGCAACTCTTGCTAGTGGTGTTACCTATACCGCAGCCGCTGGTTTTGCATTTTCCATGACTATCGGTACTTTCTTGACTAACCTTGCCCTTGGTGCTGCACTTAAGGCACTTAGTCCCAAGCCCTCTATAGCTGGAGCTAACCGTGGTTATCAAACTACAGCTATTGGCACAGCACTAGACCATCAGATTATCTATGGTAAGATGCGTGTTGGTGGCGCTCGTATATACGATGAAGCTACAGGTGATACTAACGAATATCTCCACAGGATCATTGCTGTCGCTGGGCATGAGATTACATCTTTCGATAGAATCTATATCAATGATTCCTATGTTGACTTTGGTGATATTGACGTAGATGGGAATGTATCCACAGTAACAGATGCAGATGGAAGTTCTTCTGATCGTTATGATGGACACCTTCGTATTAATTTCCACTTGGGGTCTCCAGATCAAACTGCTGATACAGACCTTGTAAGTGAGTCTGCACACTGGACTAACACTTGTAGGCTCCGTGGTATTGCATATATGTACATACGGATGAAGTATAATGCAGACGTTTATCCAGATGGTATCCCAGAGTTTACAGCCGTAGTCAAAGGTAAGAAGGTCTATGACCCTCGTACATCAACGACAGCATATTCAGATAACCCAGCTTTGTGTTTGAGAGACTACCTAACAGCCTCCTACGGTGTAGCTGAAGACACAGCTAACATTGATGATGCTTTGGTAACTACTGCTGCTAACGTGTGTGACCAGACTAACACAATCGCTGGTACAACACGTTATACTTGTAATGGCTCGTTCACTACATCAGTTACCCCATACGACATGATTAATAACATGCTTACCTCTATGGATGGTAGCTTGTGGTATGCTCAGGGTAGCTGGAGAATGAAGCCAGCCTACTGGACTGCACCCGTACTTGATCTTAACGAAGATGACCTTCGTTCTAACATAAGTGTATCTACACGTCACTCTCGTAGAAACAACTTTAATACAGTCAAGGGTACATTCCGTGGTGAAGAGAGTAACTGGCAGACCACAGATTACCCACAGGTAAATAGTCCTGCGGCTATTACTGCGGATAATGAACAAGTATCTACTGCTGACGTTGACTTACCATTCACAGATAACTCTATTGAAGCTAGACGTATCGCTAGAATTTCTCTGGATCGAAACCGACAACAGCTTGTTGTTAGTGCTTCCTTTGGACTAAAGACGCTACAGGTTCAAGTTGGTGATAACATCCGCTTGACTAACTCTCGTTTTGGTTGGACTAACAAAGAGTTTGAGGTTGTATCTTGGAACTTTGGGCTTACTGATGGACTTGACCTACAGACACAGATGACCCTACGGGAAACTGCTGAATCTGTGTACGATGAAGTTGACGATGGTGAAGCCTATGAGCGTGATAACACTACCCTACCTGACCCCTTTAGTGGATTAACTGTAACTAATTTGGTCGTTTCCGGTGGTGGTCGTACCCAAGGTGACGGTACGTTTATTAACTCTGCTATACTGTCGTGGACTGCTGCAACAAGCTCTTTTGTATCACACTATGATATTGAGTGGAAGGCTTTGTCAGACAGTAGCTACTCAAGCACAACTACCCCAAATACAACTATAGAGTTATCTCCTTTAGTTGATAACATAGAGTACATCTTTAGGGTTAGGGCAGTAAGTATTAACGGTGTTAAGGGAGCATTTGTCACAGCCCAGTTTACAGGCGGTGGTGATGTAACGGCACCGGGTCTACCTACAGCTATTACTGCTGATGGTGGCTTCAGGTATATCACTGTTAGCTGGACTAATCCTGCTGACGCTGATCTGAACTTTGTCGAGATTTGGGAGAATACCTCTAATTCAACTGTTGGTGCCACTAAGGTTGGTGTGTCGGGCGGAGACGAGTTTATTCGTTCAAACTTGGGCATACAGGAAACCAGATACTACTTTTTGAAGTCGGTGGATTACAGTGGTAACACTTCTGCATTTACTACTGGTGTATCAGCGACAACCACCTTTATTGATGACGATGACTTCTCTAATGGTGTCTATAGTTTGTTCACCGACCAAGGTTTATACGCCATTGAGGATGTTACATCTCTACCTGCATCTGGTGACTTTGAGGGTCAGAAGGTGTTCAACCGTACTGACGGTAAGTTGTATCAATGGACAGGTTCCGCTTGGGAGCAAGTTGTCGGTGGTGCTGAGGACTTTAGTGACTTAACCGGGGCTATTGCTGGCGCTCAAATACCAGATGGTCTGATTGACACACTCAAGCTGGCTAATGATGCAGTAACAAATGCTAAGATTGCGACAAATGCAGTTACTTCTGATGTTATTGCTTCGGGGGCTATAACAGAGACTAAAATATCTAGCGGTGCAATCACTACGCCTAAGATTGCCGCTGGTGCTGTGACAGCTTCTGAAATTGCCGCAGGGAGTATCACCTCAAGTCAAATCGCAGCGGATACGATTGCAGCGGGTAATATTGCCACTGGAGCTATCACAGCGGATGAGATTGCATCCAACGCTATAACCTCTGCGAAGATTACTGCTGGTGCTATCCTTGGTGATAAGATTGCTGCTAATGCAATTACAGGGGCCAAGATTGCAGCGGGTGAAATCACGGGTGACAAGATCACTGCTAACACGATCACAGGTGGTCTGATTGCTGCATCAGGTATCATTACAAACTCAGCGCAAATTAACGATGCTGTCGTTACTAACGCTAAAATCGCAAACGCTGCGATTACATCTGCAAAAATACAGGACTTGGCAGTAACCAACGCAAAGATTGGCGATTTAAACGCGGATAAGATTACTGCTGGTACAATAGCCGCAGCACGTTTCATAGGTTCAGGTATTGCCCACATTGGGGCAACTGCTGTGGATATATCCGCTGAGTTGGGTACAACTAACCTCAGTGTGTCTGTAAGTGGGTTACAGGCTGGGACACAACTCATTGGCATTGCTGGTGTCTCTGGCTACAAAACGTCAGCAAACACCAAGAGGTCGTTCACCACTACAGCATCTTTGTCAGGTGCGGGAGCTAGTGGATCAGTTTCAACAATAAATGGCGTAGAAGATAACAATGGTGTTGCGATAGGTGGTTGGCTTGGTGCAGTTGTGTCTGGAGTTACAACAACTACTGGGACTGCTACATTATCCGTGACTATATCCCGTATTTCGGCAAGTGGTGCTGGTGGGAATACTGCCTTTAAAGGCTCATTGGTTATTTTGGGGGTACAGGGTTAATGGCTGACTACATTATTTATACCGATGAAGTCGTTAACATGAGAGTAAGCTGCATTGAAGCTGATGCACAAACTATGGCAACAGCTAATAACGCTTCTTATGCGGTAGACACCTTCGATGGCTACGAGCTAAATCAGCTTGAGGTCGTCGGTGGAATATTACAAGTAAAATCACAGAGTACGCAAGACGCAGAGGCCGCAGACAAGTTAATGGATGATCTCCGTGGAAGTCGTGATGTCTTGCTTGAGAATAGCGATTGGACACAGTTCAACGACAGCCCACTAACAGATGCCAAAAAGCAAGAGTGGGCTACCTACCGTCAAGCACTTCGTGATTTACCCCAGAATACAGAAGACCCTTCGGCCCCACTGTGGCCCACTAAACCAGAATAAGGAATAGCTAATGCCCTACAAACTAGGTACACGCAGTCTACAGAACCTGTCAGGCGTTAACCCTGATATGGTCGCTGTAGTTAAGAGAGCAATCGAGATCACTGAGGTTGACTTTACAGTCATCGAAGGTATCCGTCACATCAACCGTCAACGAGAGTTACTCAAGGCTGGTAAGTCAACTACCTTGAACTCACGACATATCACAGGTCATGCCGTAGACATGGTTCCTTATCCTGTCGATTGGGAAGACCTAGATCGTTTTGAGCTTATGGCTGAAGCTATGAAAGAAGCAGCAGAAGAACTCGACATTCCTATCGTATGGGGTGGTGACTGGAAGAGTTTCTACGATGCACCTCACTTTGAACTTGACCGAAAGACGTACCCATGAGCAAAGAGATGATTAACAATAATTTATCAATAGGGTTAATCTTAGGTCTCATCACTCAAGGTGCAGCTATAGTATGGACTGTATCAATGATGATGTCGGACATCGAAAGTAACCGTGACGACATCTTAGAAACACAATCTAGGATCACAAGGCTTGAGTCTGCTGTTAATACTCAGGCTGTGTCGATGGCTAGGATTGATGAAAACATTAAAGCTATTCGTGGTGCAGTAGAGGCTATGGCTAATAGGGGACGGTAGTGCTATGCGTACTGGCCTTTGTTTCCTTCGGACATGCTTGGACTGAAGGAGGAAACCAGTTGTTCCAATACTGTTACTACGATTGCGGTCTCCCGAAGAATGGGCTTTGGTACGACAGGGTTTACAGGGTAAGCCATAACTATGTGTGTCCTATAGAGGTTAAGTTCAAATGATTGATCCCTTTACAGCATTTGCTGCCGCTCAGACAGCCGTATCAGCCATTAAACGTGGGATACAGCTAGGTAAGGACATCGGTGGTATCTCTAGTGATCTAGCTAAGTTCGCTGGGGCTATCTCTGACATTAACTTTGCACATAAGAGGGCTGAGGATCAACCTTGGTATGCTATCTTACTAGGAAGCTCAGGCCCAAGTGCAATGGACATCTTCGCTAAGAAGAAACAAGCGGAGGCTCTTCGTGCTGAAATTAAGCAGTATATTCAGTTTGCCTATGGTCAGTCGGCTTGGGACGAACTTCTTAAGATTGAAGCTCAAGTTCGTAAGGATCGTCAGGCAACTCTGTATCGTAAAGCGGAGATCAAGCAGACTATTCTGGAGTGGACTTTGGGCATACTGGTGGTGGTATCAGGAGTTGGTATCCTCGGCGTGGTCATTTATTTCCTCGGTAAGAAACAAGGGAAGTGGTGATGGACAGTAAAGCTATGATGGGCGTGTTGTTTGCTGCTCTTCTGGCCTTACTGGGTTGGAACATCTCAACGACACATGAATTAACACTACAAGTTCAGAAACTAGAGATCATACTATTAAGTGATGCTTTCTCTAACTAGAGGCTAACTATGACGATACTTGATGATTGGAAAGTTCTACCAAGGCTTATGATGCTGGTAACAACTGTTATGTACATACGCTGCCTCGAATGGGCAATGTCTCAGCCTGACCTGTCTGTCTCGCAAGCTGGATTGATTTCAGTCGTAACAGGGGCTTTCACGGGAGCCTTCGGCATTTGGATGGGCAAAGAGTCCAAGACTACAGTTACACCCACTAAGGTTGTACATGAGGAGAAGTATAGCAAATGATAGGTCAAATCATAAGTTCCATCGGTGGATTAGCTGCTAGTATCATCGACAGTAAGACACAGCTTAAACTTACAGAAGCTGAGATAAAGAAGAAGCAGTTAACTGGTGAGATCGACTGGGACATAGAAGCTATCCGTGCGACACAAAACTCATGGAAAGACGAGTGGATAACACTCCTGTTCTCTATTCCCCTGATACTAGCCTTCTGTGGTGACTGGGGTAATGCGATAGTACAAGCTGGGTTTGCTGCACTTGAGGGTATGCCAAAGTGGTATCAATATTCCCTCGGAGGTATCGTGAGTGCCAGCATAGGAATGAGGTCGGTATCGAAGTTCTTCGGTAAGTAAACCTAAATACAAGACACAAAAAAGCCGTAGGTATCCACTCAAGGACGCCTACGGCTTTTCTGATTCTAGTCTAGGTCTCCCATAACAGCAGCTAGACCTTGGTATAACGTCTCTACGTCAATCTTTATCTTTCCTATAGTGTAAGTCACCCACAGTAGAACTAGGCTGTTTAACAGCATCAACCCCTCAAATAACGTCATTAGATACCCTCCTCCATGAACGTCTTAACCCACATTGCTGTGATACCTGATCGTACAATATCCTCAACACCAAACTCAATAACTGGCACAGGTAACATATGCTTCTTCGCTAAGTGGATCACCTTTGATAGACCGTCAGCTTCCTTTAGGTCACTCTGCATAACGTCACCATTGAGAACGATTGTCGTACCCTCTCCCACACGGGTTAGAACCATCTTAAGTTCATGTAGTGTGATATTCTGTGTTTCATCGACAATTATGAAGGCATTATCGAAGCTACGCCCACGCATGAGTGCAAGAGGTGCCATCTCAATGTTGCCATTCTTGATCCCTGTTTCCACTGTCCCCTTACCAAGGTGCTTCTCCAGAACATCCAAGACAGGCAAAGCCCAAGGCATAGTCTTCTCATTTAGGTCTCCCTTCAAGAACCCAAGCTCCTTACCTACAGCCACATGAGGGCGTGTGATAACGATCTTGTCTATCTGCTTTGTGATGTACAGATCAGAGGCATACGTTGCTGTAACATACGTCTTACCAGTGCCAGCAGGGCCAAGGATAAACACCTGCTTATTCCCCTGTAGGGCTTCTATTAGAGCCTTCTGCTTTGTAGTCTTAGCGACAAGACCAGAGGTAGACTTTTTGTCGGCCCCCTTGTAGTTGGTCTTCCGTCTTGATCTCGTAGGCTTCTCAGGGAAGTCATCCATTACCGATCTTCTTTCTCCAGTTTGGCTTTGAGTTCTGTGTAACCACCAACGTAATTCCCACTACCGTCAAATATTTGTGGGACTGTGGTTAGGTTAGCTTTCTTGATTAACGACAAGACCCACCTTGAGCTTTGGGATTGTACGTTATATTCTGTGTAAGGGAAGCCACTGCCCTTTAGCATAGCCTTGGCTGCATCACAGAAGTTACATTGGTCACGGGTTATGATGGTGTACATAAGGTCTCCTAGTAAGCAGTTTATACACTTGCTTAGGTGCTTTGGTTACACTAGGTCTACGATCTCACAGCTATCTCCAGAGCAAGCTAACGTCTGGCTACCTGCCGTGTTATCCTCCTGCTCGTACTCTGCAAGTTCATCCCAGTTAAGCTCAGATGGCATTAGAGACTTCAACTGTTCGTAGTCAGATTTACCACACTCTTGATACGGTGCTTGTTGGTATGTGTGTTCGTTATACGGTAGGAACGACACACCTGACATCTCATCAAAGTGCTCATACACAAAAGCCCCTACAGAAATCCACTCACCAGAACGGACATTTATAGTCACGCTTGGCTTATGCTCACACCATGAACGCTGGTAGGCTAACCACATCTCTAACTGTTCAATAGCAGTCATGTCAGATGTTGTCACAGCGTTATCAGGAGACCTCATGGGAAAGCTAAACACCACAGTGGTATCTGGCTTCATAACACAAGGTTCATTTGGTACGCCACGGTCCTTTAGGAAGTTAGTCAGCGGGTCTTTAATGTCTCCACGCACCGTGCGGATGTAATAAGGGCTGTGACGAGCGTGTATCCCACTAGCAGAATCAACGAGTTGGGAGACAGTGCCACTAGGTTTGACACAAGTGATAGCAGCAGCAACAGGGATACCAAGGCGCTCGGCCCATTCAGCATTAGTATTGATAGCGACATTCTTAAGATACTCCAGAGTTTTAGCTAACCCACCATTCTTTGATGTAGTTAACGGATTGTCCATAATACCTGTGAGGCTCACCCCCAACAGGCGTTCTTCTTCTGTGTTGTCCTTCCATTCCTTCGACAGGTAAGGAAAGTGTGTGTAGGTACTTTGAATTGTACCCAAGATGGTAGCAAGTTTTACCTTTCGTTCTAAGTCTTCTAATGTATCCGTTGCACGGATAACGCACTCCGTTAGGTTGCAAAACTGAGAATCCCGCAAGATGATTTCGCTGCACGGATTCGTACCAAAGTCTTGATCTACGTCACGGCGTCCGTTCTTACCAGCTTGTACCTTAGCAGCCTGACGGTTGAAGATACCACGTTCACCACTGCCGCTTTCCACTAGGGCTTGCCACTCACGCATAAACGAGATGCTGTCGGGCTTCTCAGTATAGCTCACAGAGTTGTTAGCCAAAGCTCGTTGAGGGTTGTTCTCCCACCATGCACCTGACTTAGCGTGACGCATACGATCATCACTGAGGTTGCTTAATGAGATCATAGCTGAACGACGAACTCCACCTACGACAACCACCTCACCGATCTTACACATGATGTCGTGACATTCGATGGAGGATAGCTTACGACCTGTAGCACCCTTGAAAGTATGAACGACAAAGTTAAACAAGTCGATCAGAGGCGCTGGGCCACTAGCACGACCGCCGAAGGTCTTTAGTCTAGCACCCGCTGGGCGTACCTTGGAGACATCCCACTTAGGAACCTCACCGCTGTACAGTAGTGCAATTACCTGACGTAGAGCCTTAGCCCAGCCCTCTTTGCTATCCTTGACAACGATTGTAGTATCGCTATTGAACAAGGCATCTGGAACCTCTGGCAGCTTGTTGATGTACTGTCGCTCAACTGAGAACCCTACGCCTGTGCCACACAACAGGATAAACATAGCTTGGTCGAAGCTCTTGATGTTCTTAACTGCAAGGTAGCTACAGTTATACATGGCAGTATTGTCACGGAGGGCTGCTGGGCCAGCGGTCATAAGAGAGCGCATGGATGGCATAACGTCAAGCGATAGGATAGCTTGCTCAATCTGACGGATGTAACTGTCGTCCCCTGCCACAGGCTTTACGATGTTCTCCATGTAACGGGCTACAGTCTCTTCCCATGTCTCACGGCGTCCCTCTTTATCTAGCCATCGTGCATAACGTGACTTGTGGATGAAAGACTGGTAGTCTGTTGGTAGTGTATTGCTCATTCGCCGCGTCCTCGCATTGTTTTATCTTCTTCTAGCCAGACCATACGGTCAATGTCTTCTCGGCTAATTCCAATGTCCTTTAGTTCCCTATCGGACAGTTGGTTCAGTATCTTGATTGCCTGTCGATGCTCTGACCACATTACACAGTATCGCATGAACCTTACGAATATATTGTTTACCCATCTCTTCTTCATCGGTTATCCCCTGACCCCTTAATCACACCACGTCTTGCTCTGTCGTTTAACTTATCCATATTTACTTCCATGACCTCTGGCAGGTTACTGTAGAAGTAGTTAGCCAAGGCTGTCGTGTAGAACAGAACGTCACCTAACTCCTTGATGATTTCTTTCTGATTAACCTTGGTATTGTCACGGAGGTATTTCTTTACCTTCTCAGCTACCTCTCCAGCTTCACCTACGAGACCTAACGCATTTTCCACTAGACGGGTCTCACCTTTTGTCGTGATCTTACCTTCAACCCAATAGGAATATTCCATCGGTGTCACATTCACAATGCTGAAAGCATCAATGTCTTCTTGAGTAATCATACTGTTCTCCCATAGAACTCTGTCTGTTTAGCGGGGTCTCTAGCTATATCGAACAGATACCAAGCGCAGTTGTCTTTACCTACGCTCTTACTGTCCTCAATCCACTTGACCCTACCTACGCTCACTACCTTAACGCAATACGACATCAAGATAGCTGATTGTTTCGTGTGCATCCAATCGGCATCAAAGAGTAGCCATGTTGGACACATCTGCATCCACCCTTCGATGAATGGGTGCAGTAGTTTTCTATCCCAAGGTGGGTTGGTGATACACAAGTCAGCACCACCGAAAGCCATGTACAAGTTCAAGAAGTCTTTCTCACCCATGTTAATGGAATCGTGTAAGCAAACCCTTGGGTCTCTAGGCTCAATGTCACAAGCAAAGATACACTCACTGTGACCATCCGTCAGACTATCTATATGGTCTATCAAACGCCCATCACCCGCACAAGGCTCGTAGTAATCAAACGAGTAAGGCAAGTGCGGGATCAGGGGTTCAACAGCAGCTAGAGGTGTCGGATAGTAGTCCCTCGGTACTCTGTCGAAGTCACTACGTTTGCCCATACATAGCCTTTAGTCGTGACTGGGAAACAAACTCTGGATCGTACATACCGTTCTCTACCTCCCGTTTAACTACAATGCCTGACCACCACTCTTTGTTAGCTTGACCTGCCCAGCCCTCTGCTGCTCCCTTGTAGCACCCTGCGACCAAACCGATAACTCCATTAGGATGCGAAGCGTCTTTAAACTTAAGATCACGTTTATGGCTATGACCACAAGTAGAACTATGATGCCTGTGAGCCAGTAGTGCATTAGCATGGTGCATACCAGACATAGCAGACCCAAAGTTGCCACTACTAAAGAAGTGAGCGTATGAGACCCCATCGTAATCAGCAATCGCTGGAGCGGAGTTTTCATACTCATGGTACTCGTCGAACCACCTGTTCGTCTGTAGGTGGTCAAAAGATATGCCATACTTCGAGCCTTCAAGTCGAGGATCGTGTTTGATAGCTTTCTTAATCCTGTTCTCATGGTTCCCCTCAAACCCTATGTAAGCTGGTCGTTTTCGTCGGTGGTGTCTAAACTTCCATCGAATACGCTCTTGTGCATCGTTGTAGTGTTCAATGTCTGCCTCATAGCTCTGACTGACGATTGCCTCTGGGTAACGAGTGTCAAATGTATTTAATGACCGCATGTCAGCGCCATCACCCAAGTCAACGACATAATCAGGCTTGAGGTCATACAAGAACTCTCCTAACCAGTTGAACCTCTCGTTACTCACACTGGGGTCAACGTGAGCGCACGAGAAGACTACTACTGTCTTTCCTGCCATTATGTTTCCTTTATCCATTCCTCTGGGATTAACTTGTCTGCGTACATATAGCCATGCTTATCGCACCACATGCCTAACGTAGTCTTTGAGCCTTTGCTTATCTTCGCCTTAGAATTAGAGAAGACAAACCGAATGTCAAGGTCAGGGTGTTGCTTCTGGACTAACAGATGTTTCTTTCTGTCTGCTGCAACGAACCGTCCCTTGGATTCTATGATGATACCGTTGGGGAGTTCAAAGTCAGGTGTGTAGGTTCTAACCTCGTTAACCTCATACTTGATCTTGAACTCCTCATACTTGAACGGCACTTTAAGGCTCTTTAGTTGCTCCGATATACGATCCTCTAGTCCAGACCGATAGCCATGCTTTATGCCCCTTGAGGTGGCTCCCATAGCTGATCCTCGTACCGCCTTAGCCATAGTAACCTCGCATTTTCTATCACCCTCTCTGTGTCGCCATCGTAAGCCTTAACACACGTTTCCCAGAGGTCTTCTTCTGTTTCACAATGTGCCAGCATCTTCTCTGATGTCTTTGG
>UEXM01002321.1_pt1 | contig 13776 bp, 15 predicted proteins | sample 1796661 | NCBI WGS metagenome assembly UEXM01 (sample SAMEA4772469, study PRJEB27181) | metagenome | reverse complement strand
AGATATGGTATTGATAAATACATAAAGTGAGTATACATTAATGGCTTATAATTTTGATTCTGATTTTTATCCAATGATGGTCCGCGTTGAAGCGGGTCCAGGCATTATTGTACACTTTGGAGAGAACAGTGACTTTGAAGGTGTGTTCAAAGTTGACTTGGATTCAGATTACGTAGCAGCGATTGTTGATGATCGAAGTAGTTCTAATAGTGGAGGATTTGATTCTGAAACTATAGCTAACATGATCAGAGAAAACTCACCATTCACTGATTCTGATCTTGCTGTTGTTGCAACTCTTAGAAACGAAGTTAATAAATTAAGATCAGATGCAGATTCTGATTCAGCAAAGATTCAAGCTCTACAAGAGACTGTAGACAATCTACAAACAGTTCTAAATGGTGATCAAGTTGAACTGTTAGATATCATTAACAGATTAGATTCTGATATGGTTTCAATTGAAGTACTTAAACGTAACGCAGATTCAGATGCTACAAGAATTAAAGATTTAGTTTCTACGTTAGATTCTGATGGAAGATTGCTTGAAAAAGTTTTACAAAACGAAGAAGATATAAACAGGCTTACAACTAATCAAGATTCTGATAGAGTAGCAGACAATGCTAAGTTCTCAGCTCTTACAATTGATGATAGTACTATTACAGATATAATTGCTAGACTTGATTCAGATGAGATTGCAATCCAGCATGTAACAACCAGGTTGAAAGTTGTAGAAGATAATTTAGATTCAGAAATAACAGAATCGTACAACAAGAGAGCAATTATTAACACAAGATTACAACGCGTAGAAGATTCAGATTATTATGATTCAGATGCAGTGGTAAGAACCATTGGACTTAATCAAATTAGTTTTGATGACAGTGACATTTTAGCCGCTGCTATTAAGAAAGAAACAGAAGGTCACCTTTCAAAGATTGAAAAATTAGAAACATTGTTAGGCGTAGGTGTTACACAAGCTGCTGTACAACTTACTGATTCAGATCTTAACACAGTTGAGTATACACAATCGGGTGTTGAACTTTCATCCGATACAAAGATAGCTTGGCACGTTTATAGTTTGGGTGGTGGTGAAATTATATCGAGAGAATTTACAATAGCTGCAGGTTCAAGTTTTAATCAAGTATTGAGAACAATAGCATACACTGTTAATAGGGATGCTGTAGCAATGAATTATTTTGATAAGTTTGTAATAGATTATGATTCGGTATTAGACAATGATGATACGATTCATTTTAGGTTCAAATCAGGGTTTGAAGACATGACATTTGATGCTGTCGTAGAATCATCTGCTGACAATGGTAGGTTAATTGTCACGCAATAAAGAAAACAATAAATAAAGAAGTAATATAACAGGAGTTTCACAATGGCATTTTTAGTTAGTCCAGGTGTGCAAATCGTAGAAAAAGATCTAACCAACATTATCCCAGCGGTGGCAACATCAATTGGTGGTTTTGCTGGTAAGTTTGAATGGGGACCAGCACTAGATGTGACTACTGTGTCTTCTGAAAAAGATCTTATTGCTAAGTTTGGATACCCTAAAATTTCAACAAACGATGCGTCAAGCACAAGAGATGATTGGTATTCAGCTGCTAACTTTCTAGGCTATGCGAATCAGTTACAAGTTGTAAGAGCAATATCAGATGGAGCTAGAAACGCTGCATCAGAACCAGTAGTTGGTTCTTCGTCTACTATCTCGGTTGTACTGTCAGGTACTCCAAGCAGCACTGGATTTACACTTAACGTAAATGGTAGTTCTGTTTCAGCTTCTTTTACAGCTGACGATACTACATTGGGTTCAGTAGCAGATGCATTAAGAGAAGCTCTTGATTCAGATGGTTTTGGATCAGTTAGTCTTGACTCAGATGGTATCGCAGGTATAGTTGATCCAACAGTTAAGTATGCTGCAGCAGGTATTACATTACCAACTGCACAGACAGTTAATGGTGTTACATTTACATTCTTTGTAAACACTGATTCATCTACAACAGCAACAACACTTACATCAGCTCAGCTAAATAATCTAGATGATTTCTTGGTTGAAAAAACAACTCTTGTTAATGGTAGTGTGTATGCAAGATATCCTGGTGCACTAGGAAACAGCATTGGTATTATTATGATGGATGCGTCAATGAATGACTCAGACTTCAAAAACACAGCTTTGTTTGGATCAACAACAGGATCTAATTTGTTTGATACAGTTCCTTCCACAAGCACATGGGGTTCAACATATACTAATGCACCACAAGATGAGATGCATATTATTATATACACAACCAATACACTAATTACTGGTGCAGCAAATGAGGTACTTGAGACATATGGTTATGTTTCAAAAGCTAAGAATGCTAAAACAGCTGATGGTGGACCAAACTACTATGTTGATTTAGTTAACAATTCGTCTCAGTGGGTCTACTTACTTAACGAAGAGACATCAGCTCAGAACGGTACCATTACAGGTAACACAACTATTGGTTCACAACTAACTAGCTTAACTGGTAACTCGAGATTCAACTATCTTTCGACAAACGCTTCACTAACAGGTGTAAGAAAATATGATTTGGATGGTGGTAATGATGGCTCTAATGTTACAGATGGTAACTACACTGCAGCTTATGACCTTCTTTCCGATGATCAGACAGTCGATGTTAATTTGCTTATTACTGGTGAAAGATCGAAAACAGTAAGCAAATATGTTATAACAATAGCTGAGACTAGAAAAGATGCAGTTGCATTCTGTTCACCAGATTACTCTTCATCAGTTAACAATCCTTCGGCGGAAAAAGTTATTAATTATTTTTCAGACTTTAACTCAAGTTCGTATGCTGTATTTGATTCAGGCTACAAGAGACAGTATGATAGATACAATGATGAGTATTTCTGGATTCCATTGAACGCTGATACCGCAGGGCTAACAGCTAGAACTGAATTCACAAACGAAGCATGGTTCTCACCTGCTGGTTTGAATAGAGGATTTATTAACAATGTTGTTAAACTATCCTTTAACCCAACCCAGACAGATAGAGATCAACTTTATCCAAACAGGGTTAACCCAGTGGTAACATTCAGAGGACAAGGTACACTTCTTTATGGAGACAAGACAGCGTTGTCTAGACCTTCAGCCTTTGATAGAATCAATGTTCGTAGATTGTTTATTGTTCTACAAAAAGCAATTGCAACAGCAGCTAAGTTCCAGTTGTTTGAGTTTAATGATGACCTTACAAGAAGAACTTTTGTTAATGCAGTAGAACCATTCTTAGCAGAAGTACAAGCTAGAAGAGGTTTAACTGACTATAAAGTTGTCTGTGACACATCTAATAACACAGGTCAAGTTATCGATAGCAATCAGTTTGTTGCTGATATCTACCTGAAGCCAGCGCGCTCAATTAACTTCATCACATTGAATTTTGTTGCAGTAAGAACTGGTGTATCATTTAGTGAGGTAGCAGGAGCTTAACATGACAGTACGTATTGATGATTTTAAAACAGCATTAGCTGGTGGTGGAGCTAGAGCCAATCTATTTAGAGTTAACTGTAACTGGCCTAACGGTACAATCCAAGGGGATGCAAATAATCCCTTTGGTGCTGCAGAGACAGAAGCTCTAAGTTCGTTTATGATTAAGTCGGCAGCGATGCCTGCTAGATCTATTGGTTCGGTATTGGTTCCTTTTAGAGGTAGACAGCTTAAAGTTACTGGTGATACAGTATACGATGACTGGGCTATTACAATATTAAACGACAATAACTTTGCCGTAAGAAATGCTTTCGAAAGATGGCAAGATGCGATAAACGGTGCAGCAACTAACATCTCAGGTAATGGTGTTGACGCAGGTACTTTTGATTCATATGTTTCAAATCTTGAAATTGAACAGTTGAGTCGGACAGGTGCGGTGATCAAACGCTATGTGATCGTTGGGGCTTGGCCTACTGTAGTTGATTCAATTGGTGTTTCATACGACAGTACAGATCAGATTGAAGAGTTTGGAGTTACATTTAGTTATCAGTGGTGGGAGGCTAATACTACAGTTGCTCCTACATCAGGTAGAACTACTGCCGACATTGAGACACCATCTGTAACCTCTTAATCTCTTCATTATATAATGAGGAGTCCTTATGGCTATACAAAAAGAAGATCTCTTTGGGTTTGAATTAGTTCAAAGTAAGAACGAAAAACCAGAAGCGTCACCAATTCCTAGACCACTTGAAGACGGTACAGATCTTCCCGTCGGTGGAAGGATTGGTTATACATACGAGCAGCATACTAAAGCAAGAAACGAACATGCTTTAATTGCTCAATATAGAGATATTTCCTTTTACCCTGAAGCAGACTCAGCTATTGATGATATTGTTAACGAGGCTTTCACAACTGAACATGAAAGACAGGCAGTAACAATTCGTCTTGACTTGCTTAATATTAACGATAGAATCAAAGAAGTTATTAGAGAAGAGTTTAAGAATACTCTTCATTTAATGAAGTTTCAAAAAAAGAACTATGATATTTTTAGACAGTGGTACATTGACGGTAGAATATATTTTCAAGTTATTGTGGATCAAAAAGATACAAAATCAGGTATCAAAGAACTTCGTCCAATAGATGCTTTAAAAATTAAAAGAAACCTAGTCCCTGAGTACGGCAAAGATCCAAGAACAGGTGCACCATTGTTGGTTAAGGTTGATGAGTTTTTTGAATATTCACCTGACGGCAATGCGCAAAATGGTGTTAAACTTTCTAAAGATTCAATTGTATTTTGTCCTTCTGGTCTTGTTGATAGAAACAAAGGACAGATTGTTGGTTATCTAGATAAGGCTATCAAACCTTTTAACAACTTACGTTCAATGGAAGATGCTCTTATTGTATATCGTATTGCAAGAGCACCTGAAAGAAGAATCTTTTATGTTGATGTAGGTACGCTTCCTAAGATCAAAGCTGAAACATATCTTAGAGATATGATGAATAGATACAGAAACAAAATTGACTACAACCCTAACACAGGAGAAGTTCGTGACTCTAGAAAATTTATGTCGATGCTTGAAGACTTCTGGCTCCCTCGTAGAGAAGGTTCAAGAGGTACGGAAATTTCGACACTCCCTGGAGGACAAAATCTTGGAGATCTTGACGATGTCAATTACTTCAAGGAGAAATTATATCAATCACTCAATGTCCCAACATCAAGAATCAACCAAGACAACAACTTTCAACTCGGAAGAGCATCAGACATCTCAAGAGATGAGATCAAGTTCAGCAAGTTCATTAAAAGAATAAGAAAACAATTTGCAGAAGTATTTAATGAAGTACTTAGAGTTCAGTTAGTACTTAAAGGTGTTTGTACAACTTATGAATTTGAAGAGATGAGACAATATATTTCTTACGACTTCTTAAAGGACATGCACTTTGATCAGTTAAAACAAGTTGAACTTCTCAATGATCAGCTTGGTGTTCTAAGAGATGCTTCAGAGTATGTTGGTAAGTACTTCTCTATGGAGTATGTAAGAAAAGTTATTCTAGGTCAGACCGAAGAAGATATTGCTAGAATCGATAACGAAATAATGAATGAGATTGAAAAAGAACAGATAAAATCTCAAGATGATCTTGATTGGAGATCAGGTGAACCAATGGAAGCACATGACGGGCCTATATCCTTTGAGTTTACTGATTCAGAGAAAGATGTTGTTGAAATAAATAATCAAATGAAAGAATAATATGCCATTACCTTATAGTAAACAAGAGTTAGCAGATTGGATTTTACGTAGACTTGGCGCGCCAGTTGTCAACGTTGAAATTGCAGACGTGCAACTTGAAGACTGTATTGATGAGGCTGTTCAATTTTTTCATCAGTATCATTATGATGGTACTGTAAGATCATATAGAACTATAAAAATTGACACAAATCTAATTAATCGTAACAAAAGAATACACCAAAACCTTACTGCTGAGTTGTTTGATTCAGATAAGCTGCAGGACTATCGTATTGGTGATAGAGTTATGTTTAAGAAAGATAATGTACAAGGTAAAAGAATATACATAAAAAATGATTCAGAGCAAACAATATATGACTCAGATGGTGGCGCTAATCCAGGAGCAGTTATTTCCCAGCAAGATGGTTTTAACAAATACTTTGAAGAAGAAAATGTTTTGCTCGAAGATGAAAACATTATTATCACTCCAAACGGACAAATGGGAATAAGAGTTCCTGACGATATATACTCGGTCACAAAAGTTTCTAAAGTTGATTCGTTTACACATGCAGGAATGTATAACTTTGAATATCAATACTTCCTAAACAACTTTGATATGTTTTATGGAACCGCACAAGGAACAGGACTATCTAATTATTATACACAAAAATTAAATGTAGAACACATTGATTTCTTACTTAACACTGCACCAGCTATTAGATTTAATGCCTACAGAAGTAGATTATATTTAGATGTAGATTGGGAAAGAATTAGTAAAGGAAAGAACAGAGGAGATTTTTATCTACTTTGCGAGGTTTATGAGATCGCAGATCCAGAAACTACTGGCGAAGTTTATAAGAACACGTGGTTGAAAAGATACTCAACAGCGTTAGCAAAGCAACAGTGGGGTTCAAATCTGAAGAAATATCAGAACACAGAACTACCAGGTGGTGTACAATTAGACGGTCAAGGCCTGTGGCAAGAGGCGACTACAGAGATCCAAGAATTAGAAGAGGAGTTAAAGAACGCTACTCTCGAAATGGATTCAATACTATGGGGATGAAATAATAAATAAATCATGGTTGATATTAAAGATTTTATTAATGCCGAAGACAACAACGAGTTTAATTCACACATCAAGAGTGAGATTACTCAACGTGTCATGATGAAGCTTGAAGACATGAAACGTGAAATGGCCAAAGACTATTTGAAGAGAGACGATGACAATGAATCTCATTGAGTGGAAAAAATATCAAACTCTTACTATGAGAGAAGAGTTGAAGAGTCAAATGAAAGACGGCTTTGACTTCACAAACCATTTTCTTTTTTCTGAGGATGCTTTAGAAGAAATGAGACAAGAATCTCTCATTGAATCTTTTGAAGAAGTTGTTGAGTTCGAAGAAGAGTTTGATCTAGATAAGTCTTTGATTGAAAATCATACCGGTATCCAAGAGATATATGACTTTGCTCCTAACGAAGATGGAACAGTTATGGATCTTGTGTTTGAATTTGATTTATCTATGATAGATCCATCTGTTAAAAGTCTTAATGCATTGAAAGATGTTTTGTTTGCTGAAGATTATGAGATGGAATTAATTCATGATGAGGGTGATGACAAAGATTCTGTTTCTGAAGGGCGCGCCAAGGTTATTTTTAAAAGATCTAAAGGTGAAGTAAAAAAGAAAAAGATATGTGGTCCTGGAATGAGACTTGCAGGTAATAGATGTATTCCTCAGACTGGTACACAAAAAGCTAAGGAGCGCCGCAAAGGTATCAAACTCAAAAGAGCTAAGAAGGCTATGGGTTCTGGTAAGAAGAAGAAGGCAGCTCTTAGAGGTAAGATTACCAAAAGAAGAGTCAAGGGTAGATCTAGAGCTCTAGGTAACACTATTAATTAAGGAATAAAAAAATGGCTAAGCAACTTATAGCAAAACAAATGGGTAACAATGGATCTACTACAGGAAACAGAGTAGTGTATCAATTCTGGGGTGGAAATGAAACTCTTGCCGCTAGTGATTTTACTTTCACATCAGATAACGGTAGTATTTCAATGACAGCAAGAAAAATTGAATCAGTTATCAACGTTGGTACATCTCCTGTGACAATTGATGGAAAACTTTACGAAACTGGCAATTGGCAAATGTCACAAATAGGTGGTGTTAATTTATCAGTGTCAAACAACATATTCAATGTTACCTTTACAACGCCAGCTACTGGTAATGTGATTATTGAATTTAGGAGTTAGTAATGAAACTTATTAAAGAAGATTCATCATTCAATGATATGTCAGTACTTACAGAGGGTAAGGGTACTAACAAAAGAATGTACATCACTGGTCCTTTTTTACAAGCAGAAAAAGTAAACAAGAACAACAGAATCTATACTGAGAAAGTAATGGACGGTGCTGTTGATGCATATACAAACGATTACATTAACGAAAAAAGAGCTCTTGGTGAATTGAATCATCCAGCTGAGCCTGTCGTTAATCCTGAAAGAGCAGCTATCATGACCGAAAGTCTTTCTAAGACAAGAGCGTCTGATGCTGTTTATTATGAGGGTAAAGCTAAAGTGTTGTCAACACCAATGGGTAAAATTGTTGAGAATCTTTTATCTGATGGTGTAAAGATTGGTGTTTCGTCACGAGGTCTTGGATCACTTCAACCAAACCGTGAAGGTTATAATATGGTTGGTAACGATTTTATTCTTACTACAGCAGCAGATGTTGTGTTTGATCCGTCTGCACAATCATCATTTGTAGAGGGTGTTTTTGAACAAGCTGAATGGATTTATGAGTCTGGTATCTGGAAACAAATTGATCTAGATTACCAAAGAGAGATTTTAAAAAGAGCAAGTGCTAAAGAGCTCAACAAAGTTAAGTTAGAAGTATTCGAGAGCTTCTTAAAGACAATTTAATAAATAGATTAACGGAGTTAATATAATGGAAAAGAATAACGATTTAATCTCAGTAATTGAGGATCTTCTAGAAGCAGATATGACTGCACCTAAGAAGGTAAAAAACCCTCAGAGCAAAATGAGTGAAGAAGAGCAGGTTGATGAAGCGCAGGATAAGACCGATAAGGCTATTGCTGCTAACAAACTTTCATCTACTGCAAAGCCATCTGCTGATAATGCTTCTGACAATTCATCAGAAGTTATTGGTAGTGAAAAAGGCGCTGCAATGGATGCCGGCGGTGATAAAGACGTAGGTAAGATGGATAAAGGCAAACTTCCATCAGATGCTGCTGATAATTCATCTGAAGTTATTGGCTCCGAAAAAGGTGCTGCAATGGATGCAGGAGGAGATAAAGATGTTGGTAAAATGGGTAGTAAAGAAAAAGGCAATCCTTCTGATGCCTCTGCAGCTGCTGAGCCAAACAAAGGACCTCATAACCAAGCTATGGATGAAGATCTACATGATGGAGATGATGGCTCTGATGACGTTGTCTCTGAAGATGATGGAACTGTGGAAGAAGGTCAGGACACCAAAATCGTAAAGAATGCTAACGATGAGCAGCTTCCTGATGATGAAAAAGAATCAATGAAGAACATGAAGGAAGAAGATGACGATGATGATGACTCAGACGATGATGATTCTGATGACGAAGAATCAAAAGACGAGTCAGTACAAGAAGATCTCGAATGGGATTGGGAGAAAATTGATTCATTGTCTGAAGAAGATTTCAACGAATTGGTAGGCTCACTTGATGAAGCAGAGCTCGCTGAATTTAATTCACGTTTTGAATCACTAGTAGAAGCTGAAGAAGTATCTGATGAAGATGCTATTGATGAAGAAGCTGAAGAAGTTGAAGATGAGGTAGCTGAAGAAGTTACTGAAGCTAAAATGAGAAAGTGTCCTAAAACTGGTAAAATGATTCCTGTAACTGAAGGAGACGAAGATGATGACGAAGATGATGATGATTCTGACGACGACAAAGAAATGGATGAAGCAATGGATCCAGTCGGCAAAGGAGATGCTGATATCGATAATGATGGGGATACAGACTCATCTGATGAATATTTGCACAAGCGTCGCAAAGCTATTAAAGCGGCAATGAGCAAAGAAGAGACTGAGGTCGAAGAAGAAGATTCTGTTGAAGAAGCTACTGGTGAGAAGCTAGAGAAAGCAACAACAAAGTCATCTAATGAGCCTATGAGACCTGATCAAGAGAAGGGTGATAATGAGCCTGAGACAAAAGGTGGTAATCCTGGCGAAGGTCCACATGATCAATCTAAAGATGCTAACGAAACATCAACCAAAGCTAATCCTAAAGGTGCAGTTAAGGAAGAGGAAGAAGTATCTGCTGAAGATCAACTCACAGAAGATCTTGATGAGGACTTCAAAGAAAAAGCAAAAGTCATTTTCGAAACAGCTGTCAATGAAAAGGCTTCTATTATTAGAGAAGAAGTTGAAGCTCAGTATGCAGCAGTTCTTGAAGAAGAAGTTGAAACTCTTAACAACAAAGTTAATGAATATGTTGACTATGCTGTTAACGAATGGCTTGAAGAGAATGCACTTGAGATTAAGTACTCACTTCGTACAGAGATTGCTGAGAACTTCATTCGTGAAATGAAGACAGTATTCGAAACAAACTTTATTGATATTCCTGAAGAAGAAGTTTCAGTAGTTGATGAGTTGACAGAAGCAGTTGAGTCATATAAGGAGCAGCTTGAAGAGCAAGCTACATCTTTGGAAACAGCTAACAAAGAACTTTTGGAAATCAAAAGAAAAGAAATTGTAGATGGAATTGGTGAAGACCTTCCTCAGACACAAAAGATCCGCTTAGAAAAGTTGTCTGAGAATGTTGAAGCTGAAGACATTGAAGAGTTCAGATATAAGATTGAACAGCTCAAAGAAGGTTACTTTGATGAGTCATCTGAACAACCACTTTTAAGCTCACTGAGTGAGGAAGTGTTCGGTGGAACTGTTATTGAAGAAGATAATGATAGTTCTGTTTCACAGTATGCGAAATTCCTTTCAAAGACTGTAACAAAGTAAGAAAATTAAAAGTAGTAAATATATAAGAAAATTAAGACATAATACTTTTTGAATAGGAGAAAAAAACATGTCAACCGATGTCCTTATGGAAAAATGGGCGCCAGTAATCAACCACGATGATCTAGATCCAATTGGTGAAAGAGACAAAAAAGCGGTTGTTGCACAGGTCCTTGAAAACACAGAAAAGGCACTAAAGGAAGAGGCAGGTATTATCGACGAAGCATCAATTTCAGGTGCAGGTTTTGGTGGAGCATTTTCAGGCTCAAATACAAATTCAACCTTAAATGCAACAGGTCGTGCAGGCTACGACCCAATCATCATCTCACTTGTACGTCGTGCAATGCCACAGATGATGGCTTTCGATCTTTGTGGTGTTCAGCCAATGTCAGCTCCAACAGGTCTGATCTTTGCGCTTCGTGCACGTTACCAAGACGGAAATACAAACGACGATGGTCGTGAAGCATTCTACGACGAAGTCTTCCCGAACTTCTCAGGTACAGCGTTCAATACTGGTTCACCAGAAACACACGGCGCTGGCTCAGGTTCAGCATCTGATACAAACCCGTTCAAACCAAATCGTGCATCTAATGCAGGCGCATCTGGTTCAGATACTGGTGCAGATGACAACCAAGACGGTGTTACATTTGTTAACGATCCGTTCGTTGATGCAGTCGGAAACGATCCTGCATTGAACGAAAACTACAACCCAAGCATGTCACAAGGTACATCACCTTATGGTATGACCACCAGAGAAGGTGAAGGGGACAACTTCCGTGAAATGTCATTCACAATCGAACGTACAGCTGTCGAAGCAAAGACACGTGCGCTCAAGAGTGAGTACACAATGGAATTGGTACAAGACCTTAAAGCTGTTCATGGTTTGGACGCAGAAGCAGAATTGTCAAACATTCTGTCAACTGAAATCCTTGCTGAGATCAACCGTGAGGTTGTACGCACAATGCTTAGCCAAGCTAAGTACGGTGCAGACGGTCTAACAAACAACGGTATTTTTGACCTCATTGCTGATGGTCAAGGTCGTTGGTCAGTTGAGCGCCAGAAGGGTCTCATGCTACAGCTTGAAAAAGAAGCAAACAAAGTTGCTTTTGAAACACGCCGTGGTAAGGGTAACTTCATGCTCTGCTCTGCAAACGTTGCTTCTAGCTTGACAATGGCTGGTCTTCTTGACTATTCATCAGGCCTTAGCGATAACTTGAATGTTGATACAACATCAGGTGTATTTGCAGGTACATTGAATGGTCGTATGAAAGTCTACGTTGACCCATATGCAACAGGTGGTGATTATGCTGTCGTTGGATACAAGGGATCAAACAACATGGACGCAGGTATGTTCTATTGCCCATACGTTCCGTTGCAGATGGTTCGTGCAGTTGCACAGGAGACATTCCAGCCAAAGATTGGATTTAAGACTCGTTACGGTATGGTTTCAAACCCATTCGCTAACCCAGCTTCAATTCAGTCACAAGGCTTGGTCGCTCCTAACACCAACGTCTACTACAGAAAGTTCCGTATCGACAACGTCTAAGTTCGACGTAGTATCGATAGGATTTTGGGAGGGGGACAGAAATGTCCTCCTCCTTTTTTAATAAATACATCATGGCTATAAACTATAATACTGTTTCATCAAGAATTCCTGAGCTGTCATATGTAGCTCCTCAAAACTTTTATATGGTTGTTGAGAGTTTACCTGAGATGGTTTTCAATATACAAGGAGTACAAATACCAAATGTTACTGGAGGAGAAGTTCCATTACCAAATAGAATGAATCCAAATAGAACATTTATTCCTGGTAGTGGTATTGACTACACAACTCTTGATGTTACGTTTCTTTTAGATAAAGATTTTAAAAATTATGCATCTGTTTTGAAATGGATAAAAGCAATCAACCATCCTGAAAATTTTGAACAATATTCTGAATGGGCTAATGACAATACCAAAAACACATCTAAAGAAGGCTTTGCTAAAACAACTTCTAACCTGACAGTATTTGGATGTGATTCAGCTAACAATCCTTTGTTACACTGGAATTTTATCAATGCTTTTCCAATCAGTTTAGATGGTCCACCATATGATGCTAGCCAACCAAACATTGATTATATTACATCAGTTGCAAGTTTCAGATACATGTATTTTGAATTTCAAACTTACACAAACGGTGCATTGAATAACGACAAAATTTAAGAGGTTCTTATGAGTATTCTAACAGGTGATAATCCATTCTATGATAAAGTAGTAGTTAATGAATGGAACGAAATAGAAGAAGATGCTATCTACATTGATGAGGAAGATGGCGGCAAAAAGAAAAGTGTCAAGTTAAACAAACCGTTTCTTACACCAGGTGGTCCAAAGAAAAGAGCTGTGTATGTTAAGAACGAAAAAGGTAATACTATTAAGGTTACCTTTGGAGATCCTAATATGAGAATCAAGTCTAGTGATCCTGAAAGAAAATCTTCTTTTAGAGCTAGACACAATTGTGATAATCCAGGACCTAAAACCAAAGCAAGGTATTGGAGTTGCAAGCAATGGTAATGAAATTCAAACAGTTTTGTGAAGTAATGGGTGGTTCGGTATCAACAACACCAATTACTCCACCACGAAGTGCTGCATCCTTATCAAAAGCTAAAGACAGAGAACAAAAGATCAAATCTGGTAGTAATGTTGGAGGCAGAACTGTTAGTAAAGATGCTGACGTTAGAAGAGTGGGTGGTGTAACAAGATCAAAAAGATTAACTAGTAACGCTAACTTTAGTGCAAAAAGATCTACATTGAACAAAGATAAAGAGATGAAGACTCAGCTAAGAGCTAAACCAACAGCACCAAATATGTTGAAATAGATGTTAAGTTTTATTGAGTTCTGTGAAAATTTTTTAGATGGAAAGAACCCCGAAGACAAAGGTGACTCTGTTAGACATGGTATAAAAAAGAAATCATCTATCTCGGATCTTAAAAAGATTAGATCTTCTGATACTGCATCCCCTAGAAAAAAACAATTAGCTCACTTCCAAATAAACATGCGCAAAGGTAAAAAGTAATGTCAGATAATAGTGATGGTAGCTTTGAAGTATCTCTTAGAG
>UEXM01002320.1_pt1 | contig 13783 bp, 11 predicted proteins | sample 1796661 | NCBI WGS metagenome assembly UEXM01 (sample SAMEA4772469, study PRJEB27181) | metagenome | reverse complement strand
CTCTCCCTTAATTTGAGTAACATGACGAAAAAGGGAGATTCAACCACAAGATTATATTCTGAATAGGGAATTCGATGGGGGGACATGTTTGTAAATTATTCAAATGTGAATTCCGAAATTGAGTCAGAAACTAGAGAGATTTTACAAGTTATTTTTCCATATTTAAGGCATCTTCAATCTATGCCATTTTCTAGCCACCTAAGTATTTCAGATATTCTGCCAGCGACATGACTGATGGGGGGCACATAGGAGTTAAAAATGCCAAAAAGAATTTCAAAATTAAATTTTAATAACCAAAACATACAAGAAAAGACAAGATTTTATCTTGATTTATCTTCTTATGCTTTGCAAACTGAAGAAGACGAGTTGACAAGCAAATCTATTTCAATAGAAACAACAACAACTGCCGATTTTTCATTTAAGAAAAAACTATCAGATCAAGAGGTTGTTCAAAATCCAAATATTTTAGAAACAGACAACTTTCTAAAACTTGAAAATTCTCCAAGTCTCTCCGAAAATAAGTTTGATGATGAATCAGATCCTTTTTATGACTTTGATGAAGAAAGGTCAAAAGTAGAAAGCATGGAGAAACTAGATACTAATGAGCAAAAAGCTTCTAAGGTTATGACCAAGTTAAACAAAACTAATCTTAAATTTGATATAAACATCAAGAACTATAAGGAATAAAAATGGGCTTTGAACCAAACATATCTTCTTTCGATCCAGAACCATCAGGAAATGTATTGTTTGAATTGCCGGGCGGTGTTCCAGCGGAGGTGATAGTAAGTAAAACCTCTTTCATAAAAACATTGATCAAGAGCCCGGCTAATAGAAAATACATTAATCTTTTTATGCCAATATGGTCTGAAGATACTCTTACATTAGATTCGGGAACTCCCGCAGGTGCCCTATTTTTGATCGCAAGAGAGATGGTGACTATTGATGATACCTTTATGTATGATTATATTTCGGTAGAAGAAGAAGAGGTAGGCATTCAACTTTTACCAAGCGATGTAACATATGTTGATGAAGACGGCATTGAAAGAAGCGATATCTCAAAGAGATTTCTTACCATCTCATACGGACCAAAAGAAGCAGAGAGACTAATCTCACTTTATGGAAATGGTGTGCCACAACTGCAAGTTACATTAGATGAAGATCCATTAGGATCTGTGGCAGAAACCACTAATTCTATCAAAGGAGAAGAGCTATCTTACGATTCTTTATCTTCATTGGATCCCATTTCGGAAGAAAGCCTTACTCTATCTGTTGTCTCTGATGCGGAAGGAACTGTAATAGAACGCCGAGAAGCAACTATCACTGATGTTGGCGGACCAACGACGGCTACTGGTGCAAGAAATAATAGAGATGTTGATCTAAGTATCCGCCGCCGCGCTGAATCGCGCGGTGTAGACTATACGACAACCACCATAACGAGCGGCTATTAAAATGGCAACACTAAAGAAGACAATAACATTTGATTTAAACCTTTTTTCTGGATCTTCAGAAGCAATTCGCCAAGCAGTAAGAGGCTATTATAATCAAGCAGCCGCCAATATGATCTTTCAAAACACGATAATAGAGAACATAAGAAAAGGAACAGATGACGACACCGAAACTAACTTTATTCTTCCAAGAAGAAGATATTCAAATAGAATTTTTGCTAGCCTAGATACCCCAATCAGATCAGATGACGAATGGAAAAAGTTTCTTCTAGGAGGATCATTTGCAGAGGTAGAATATGCAGGAATATATAACAGCAGGACTTATGCCGATCACGCTAATTTGTTTTCTTTGCCTTATTTGCCAAGAGAAATAATTGGAACTGACAATAACGAAGGACTTTCTCTGACAACAGAATACTATAACTACTATCCAAGGTTTCAGGCTGCGGTTGATTCACTCGAAAGTGAGCTAATGGCTCCAAATTATTATTTTCTCGATCATCTTCTGGCTCCGCTAGATACGCCTACCTCAACTATCGCCTCTATTCAGTATCCTGAAATCAAAGAATACCTTACTTTCACTTATGTAAATGAGGAAAAAGTAGTTGACGAAACTTTAAAAAACCTGTTTGTTATGGATACAGTAAAGCTGGATGAATTAAAAAGAAGAAAATACATAGACTCGCCAGCAAGCACCTTCGACGAAGACTTAGAGAAACTTTTTTCCCTAATGCCGTTTGGCAACAAGCTTGAGATAGATTCAAGCTTTGCTTCTCAGGGCAAAGGCAAGTACGACTTTAGAGACATCATAGAACAAAACGAATACGAAGTTAGATTCCTTGAGATAGTAAAAGAAGTTTTCCAAGGAGAAGCGGGACTTCAACCTACTACTACAAATTTTGGATTAAATCTCGAACAAACCTCTAGCACGGGAACAATGCAAACAAATTTAGAAACCATTCAGACTGTTCCACTACAAGTTGTGGATGTGCCAACGATGCTTCTGTATGCCTCAAATAATCCAACTTCGGAGACAAACGACATCACAGTTTTTAGACCAGAAGAGTATGCAACCCAAATAGACGATGCATTTGATACGACTGGAATCTATCGTTACGAGAATACAGAAAAATCATTAAGCGTCCTGAACGACTTTGTATCCAAGGTTGAAGAGAAATTTGATGACATAAGGACCGAAGATCTTGGGACATTTTTAAACCAAGCAGGCGAAAGCAAATACTTTGAGCCAGTCGCCTTTAGAATACAAAAGATAGGCGGTGGTCCCACTGGAGATGCAAGGACTGAGAACACCATACAAAACATTTGGTTCTATAATAGAAATCATGCTATAACCTATCTTGATACACAAGTCAAATACGACACAGACTATACATATAAGATTTTTTCATATGTCTTGGTGCAAGGGTATAAATACGCCACTTCAGACATGATCATTACAAGACAAATTGCTACGAGAGAGGTGCTTGGTAAAAAGCTCTTTTGTTTAGAGTTCTATAACCCAACTACAGGACAAGCAACACCAAGTATGCTTGGGGATGAGCTTTCTGGTACTCCTACCCCGTCAGTAACAGTTCCTGCTTTGGATTTCGAGGACGACGCTGACGGCTTCGGTGGCTACGGCGGTGGCGGCGGTGGCATCCCCCCATCCTTGGATTTCGACGGTAGCAGTGGTGGTGGACTTCCATCCACGCCCCCAGTAACAATCCCTGCTTTGGATTCCGGTGTCGGTGGTGATGGACTTCCATCCACGCCCCCAGTAACGGTCCCTGCTTTGGATTCCGGTGGCGGTGGTGGTGAAGGTGCATTCGATTTCGGGCAGACACTTGAAAATATATTTACATCAGATGCACAAATAAATTCTGACCGACCTTATCTAGCGGACTTTAACCTAACTATCGAGCCTTCATTAAAGCTTTTAGAAATACCAATTGAAGAAAAGCGTATGAGAATTGTAGATCATCCCCCAAATGATCTTGCAACAACCCCACACCACCTTAAAGATCAAAGCAATAGGCTGGCTTTTTATCTAAAATACGATACTTTCTCGAAAGATATAGAGCCCTATCCCACGGCATTGACACCACAAGATTTACAAAACAAAGATGCTTACCTTGAAGGAAAAGACTTTCTGGAGATCTCCAAGATGATGGAGCAGTCGGTCTCAAGGGCATCTACAATAGAAGTATACAGAACCCAAACTATGCCAACAAGCTATCAAAGCTTTGATGGCTCATTACGAAATGCGATCTCTTTACGCCAATCCAGCGGCGACATAGTAACTGACCACCTATTTGTTGAGAGGGTGCGAGAGAACACAAAATATTATTATGTATTCCGAGCCCTCAATCAAAACAGGGTCGCAGGAGAGTTCAGCCCCATCTTTGAGGCAGAGCTTATAAATGATGGCGGTTATGTGTATGGAAAGTTCGAGCAGTTTTCAGAAGAAGAAGTGGCTGTGCCAGAACCAAAAGAGCCATTGTTGCCGATCAAGAAACTAATTAACATACTTCCAAACATTCAGCATCTGCAACTAGATACTAGTGGAGTGGACTTTTCAAAAGCCTCTGTAGACCAACTTTATCAAGTAAGCTTGGCTTCTGATGTTGAGGATCCTATTTGGACCAAAACCTTTAAGGTACGCTTAACATCAAAGAAGACTGGACGTAAGATTGATTTGAACATTCATTTCGATAAGAAAGTAAATAAATAATAATAGACCACTATTTATGTGAGAGAGGAAAATAAATGGCATTTTTAGATAACTCTGGCGACATCATCCTTGATGCTGTGCTAACCGACATCGGTAGAAAAAGAATGGCCGAAGGAAACTTCCGCATTGTGAAGTTCGCCCTTGGCGACGACGAGATTGATTATTCACTCTATAACGCAAACCACCCAAGTGGATCTGCTTACTATGACTTAGAAATTTTACAATCTCCTGTGATGGAGGCAGCAACAAAGCGTGCCTCTTCCATTAAATATGGCTTGATGAGTATCACCAGAACAGATTTGGTTTATATGCCAACACTAAAAGTCAACGAAAAAACAGAGCATTCTTTACTAAAACTATCTAACATTTATTACCTTGCTGTAAATCCAGAAACTCACGAGAATCTACTTGACAACAATGCCAATGGTGCTTCAAATTTCTTGGAATCAAATACTCCAAGCCCCGCCCGCGCCTTGATTGTTGAGACCGGAATCGATACAACTGAAAGGCAGGCAACACTTGAAAACAGACAAGCCTCGATTGTTCAGCCTGGCTTGCTAGATCTGAACTTTGAAGTTCGATTCGATAATAGATTCCTCGCTGGTATAATGTCTCTTCGAGGTGGCAAGTTTGCAAACCTTACCGATAATACCAGCGATATTGTTTTGAACAATTACGCCCCACGCGCAGCAGTCTCGGCTACTGATTTTATTGATGATTATTCAATGTCTATCGCCCAGGGTATTCCAAACCTTGTCGCCAGAAGAGGTCCGAAGGCAACTGGAGATAACTTATCACAGTTTCAAGGTCCTCGTGGTAGCGTCACAGCTATGACTTTTATGCCTAGTTTAGAAATTAATGCCGAAGGTTCCAGCACCCCCTCTTATTACACTCTGTATGGAAGTAGTGCCCAAACAGCCGCTGCCTTGGGACTTGCGGGCTCTAACACATACGATACAATTGACACTACTGTATATGTTAAGGGCTTAGCTAGCGGAACACAACTGCAAGTACCTCTAAGACTAATCAGGCTAAAGAGCTAACGGAGAACTAAATGCCTATCAATTATGAACCAATCAACGGTGCAACAGACGTAGCAACCACAAGGACTGTCTTACATGAGGTCATCCCACTAACCGGAACCCTTGTTAGTGGTACTTATGGAACTTTCCCAAATGATGACAACATCAAGAACTATTCTCACGGACAGTTCCAATCTGTATATGACTATCCCTATCTAAGCTCCTCAGCTAACCATATCTTTGATCTTACTGTTGGGTTTGATGAATCATCTCCATTAAGCGGATCAGCTAGTTCAGTTCAAGAAGCTAAGAAGATAAACATGTATAACCAGTTTTCTCAAGTTCTTCTTGGCTATACTGGTAGTACCAATAGGGTTAGGCTTTTTGAAAGTGACCTTACTTTAGATGAAACGAATACAATGAAAGAGGTGCTTTTTGTAAACACCTCTCGTCTTCTAACAAAAGACGAAATCAAGAAAGGCTCTGTTTCAATCACAGTTGGCACAGCCTCATGGGCTGCTCCATTTGCAGGAGTGAAAACCTTTACAGACTCGGATGCCTCGAATACGGGCGGAACCCTAAACACTGTTGGTGGAGATTATGGTGTTTTGTCAAGTTCTACAGCAGGTGTAGGAGGCGTGGTATTCTACCAGGCTGGAGTTATGGTCCTTACAAGTTCTATATGGACTGGAACAACTGATTTCTTTAGCCAGTCAGGGACAGCAAGAACATTTGATAATCAACTAGTGTCTGGCTCAATGTCGGGTTCAGCAGATGCTTTCCGTCATAGATTGCAAAACCTACAGTTTAACAACTCAACTGAGATCAACTCTACTGTTTACTTTTGTAGAGCACCACACAATAAGTTTAATTACTCAACTAATCCAACTTATCTAAACTCTGGCGCCATTCGTGTTAAGAACAATGTGAGAAGCAATCCGCCACTCGCCTACACAACCACGATTGGGCTCTACAACTCTCAGAACGAACTGCTCGCAGTTGCCAAACTTTCTGAGCCTCTCCGCAAGGATCCAACTAACGAGCTAACACTTAGAGTTCGTCTAGACTATTAGGAGGGCGGTATGTCCCTCAAGAAGTTTGGAACAAGCGATGTAATAAGAAATGCTATGAGGGCATACCCTCAGAGCAGTTTCTTTATCTATTCTGGTAGTGTTTACTACAACAATCAGCCAATAGAGAATGGTTCTTTCTCGGCTGATGTCCTTGGTGCCAGTGGTGGCGTAAGCCTTTTTGAGTATAACATCGACAAGTCCGGAACAACAACTTTGGACGAAAGCCAAACCCCCACGTTTGGTGGCACCAATCCTCCAATAATTCCATATACTGCGGGTGGCGGACTAAACACCCTAAGTTATTTGAAAGCCTCCCCCCGCTCAAGAACTTTCACAGAAGGACCCCATTTAAGTTTTGAAATAACTGCTTCTGGTCCAATGCAGGATGTATCGGATGCTATTGCAAAGGGAGATACCATCTTTACTGGCTCCTCTTATGTGATGTCCTCATCCATAGTGAGAGAATTGATGTCTACCGCTGGCGGAACTGGTTCGATCACTGATGTATCTAGACCAGTTTATCCTCATTATTATGGTTTACGAAACTCACTAAACTTCTATGGAACCAGAAGTCCCCATTACTCTGTAAATCATTCGTCCAGCGTGATTGGAGAATGGAACAAAGACGAACAAGATATAAACCTTATCTCCGTTCCAAAGATTTTCTATGGAACTCGTATCAAGCCTGGAAGTGTGTCTTTAAAGTTCTACATCACAGGATCGTTGGTCGGAGAACTACAAGACACAAAATACAACGGAGAGTTAATAGAGGTAACAGGCTCTAACACTAGCTCTGTGGCTGGTGTGGTAATGTATGAAGAAGGCTTTGTTCTCCTCACAGGAAGTTGGGACATTACAAGCGGTGTTTCATATGACTTTGGAGAAGCCACAAACCAAACAGGTTCTTGGTTATATTTCGCGGCAGGAGCCAAAGACGGCAAGACACCCACAACCTCCGCATCTTTTGATATGTCGTTTAAGGGACATACAGAAACGCAGGTTCTCACAATGTTTGCCCACGCCCGCAGAGGAGAGGCAAACTTTTCCAACAACCCAACGTTCTTGGATTTCAATCAAACAAAGGTTTCAATAACATCATCAAACCTTTACATCGAGAATAAATCACAAACAATTAAAAACACAGTTTCTTCTAGTTATGCTGGCTATGATGCCGCTTTTGAAAGACAAGTATATATTTCAAGGGTGGCTATCTACGATGATGATAAGAAACTTATCGGTGTCGCCACTTTATCAAACCCAGTTCTAAAAAAAGAAGCACAAGATCTATCATTTAAGTTAAAATTAGATCTGTAAAAAAGGAGAACCAAAATGGCCAACATTACACGCGACGACATTTGGAAAGTATTTTCTATTATTGTGTCGATTTTAATCGTTCCACTCGCGGGCTGGGTATGGAATACCAACGTCGTTGTCGCACAACTTGAAAACGATCTTGGCGATGCCGAAGATCGCATTCAAATACTAGAAGACAAACAAACAAGCACCGCCCACAACTCAAAGCAAATAATCGGAATAGAAAAAGACATAGAATACATGAAGTCGACACTAGGAAGAATAGAAGCAATCGTAACCAGGAGAGACTAATGAAATTTTTAATGCTTTTCGTCTTGTCAGCAAACATTTCTGTTGCCCAAGAACCCCCAATAGAAACGGCTGAACAAGCGCAACAACTAAAACAGGAAATGGATGTCCTTCTTGTTTTTCTCAAAGATCAGGAAGGTCACAAAACTATCTGTCCAGACATAGAATGGGAACAACCAGACATTTCCGTCTACAAAGAAGAGAAAAAGTCACAACTTCCCCCCGAGTGCCAATGATTTTAGGCATTGATGTATCGACAAGCATCACAGGCTTTGCTATAATAGATGGAGAGGGAAAAATAGTGCTCTCGGAAGCCTGTGACCTCCGTAAAGACAAGAACTTTTTTTCCAAGTGTCTCACGATGAGAGCAAAAATACTAGACATTCTAGAGGCATACAGCGACAAAATAGAGCATATTTACATCGAGCAACCATTTGTGTTTTTCAGTTCTGGCGGATCTTCTGGGAAAACTATGGCCACCCTTCAACGCTTTAACGGCGCAGTCTCGTGGATGACTTATGAGTGCTTTGAGATTCAGCCAGAATACATCGGCGCTACTCAAGCCCGCAAGCTTGTCGGCATCAAAGTTCCCCGAGGACAAAAAGCCAAAAAGGTTGTTATGGAGCACCTGCTGAACACAGAGCCTGACTTTAAGATCCAGCGCACCCACAAGGGCAACCCCAAACCACAAGAGTTCGACCGCGCTGATGCCCTCGTCGTAGCCAGAGCAGGACTAAAACTACTTGCCGTAGAGTGATCATCGTGTTACTCTATAGGTATGAATAAAGCCGAAGCAAAGAAAATCCTCTATGAAACGCTTGGAACCTTCGCAGACAAAGGGTCGGAATTACTTTTCGCTTGCCCTGCGTGCAATCATAGAAAGTCTAAGTTCTCTGTTAATCTGGGTAAAAATGCTTTTAAGTGTTGGATTTGTGACTATCGCGGTCGCAACATTAGGCGTGTTATTAGACGCTTTGGTTCGTATGTACAACTACGAAAATGGGACGCGATTACAGACAGGACAGATCTTTCACGCTTTGCTGAACTCTTTATGGACGAAGGCGAGGCAGAAGGCGAACAAAAGATCCAACTCCCAGAAGAGTTCGTAAGCCTTGCCAACAAAGATCTTCCATTATCAGCCAACCGACCTTTGAGGTATCTCAAACAACGAGGCTTGACGAAACAAGACATTATCCGTTGGAAGATCGGCTTCTGTTATGACGGAGAATACAGAAGCAGGATCGTCATACCTTCTTTTGGCTCATCAGGTTATCCCAACTATTTTGTTGCTCGCACTTATGGCGAGAGCAGACTAAAATACAAAAACCCTCCCGCATCAAAGAACATCGTCTTCAACGATCTGTTCGTAAACTGGAATACAGATCTAACGATAGTTGAGGGAGTGTTTGATGCTATTGTAGCAGGAAATGCTGTCCCCATCTTGGGATCAACATTGCGGACAGATTCTGACCTCTTGAAGAAGATCGTTCGCCACGACACCCCTTGTTACATTGCCCTCGATCCTGACGCAGCCGCCAAAGAGCGCCGCATCATCCAAACGCTATTGCGATACGATGTTGAGCTATACAAGATCGATGTAAGCGGATACGACGATGTAGGCTCTATGTCCCGAGAAGTCTTCAAAGAAAGAAAGCGAAACGCTACCCTTATTGATAGAGACAACTATTTATTGATAGATCTACTATCGGCGGTATAGCAAATGAAGCACACTTTCTCAAAATCAACAATAAAGAGGGTAATCCTTGAAGAACTGGAAAGATCTAATATAGAGGATGCCGCAGATGAGATTGTTGACGAAATGGAAAGCGTTCTTCAAGAAGGTAATGAAGAAGCGCTAGATAAGGTTTACGACAAAATAGCAAAAAAATCTATTGATAAAAACATAGATTTAAAGAAACTAGCTCAACAAACTTATAGAAAAATGGCTGCCCGCCCATCTCTCAAGAGAATTCTACTTGGCTTGACGATGGGTGCGTTTTTTGGTGCAGCCCAACAAGCAGCTTTCGATTATTCTGAAGTCTCCTCTGCTGCCTCTGCTCAAGCGCAAAAGATTTCTAGCGCCCACCGCGCAGGCATTGAGTCCGCCAAAGAAATCTCAAACTTTACACAGATTGCTTCTGCCGAAGCGGAAGCGGCCCCCGCAAATACACAGGCTGATGTTGATAAAGCCTTAGATGACATTAGAGTCAACTATGCTCAAGATTTTCAACAAGCATCGATAGCCCCTGGTCGCGGTATCTTTATAGATGGAAGTCCAACAAAGGGCGGCGTGAGCGGTTTTGTATATGTCCCAGCATCCGAGATTTCTGATGATACGGTATTACCATTTGCGGGCATAACCAAGGCTGATTATGAGAAGCTTCTAAGGGCGACCTTCCTTAGCTCTGAAGGCGGCGACCAGAGACTTAAAGAATTGGTCACAGGACAAGGCAAGAAAGGCTCCAGCGGATTTTGGAGTTACGATAACGAAACCTTGTTTTCCTCGGTTGCTGACATGGGACGAGAAGACGAACGAGGAAAAGAGATAGCTCAGCTATTCTATAATATAAATCCGGCATACAACAACTATGCGATGCTACCTCTTGAGTGGTCAGTAGCTTATGATTTGCTACAAAAGCGCCAAGATGCCGGTCGCCAGTAGAGTTTGCTTGACAGAGAAGCCAAAACCGATTATATTAATAGAAAGGGAGAGGTGAATATGTCCGTCAAGATTGCTATGTTTTGTCTGAAGGCTCTTTGCGAAGGCATTGTGCTCTATACAGGCTATTATGCGGGCGTGTTTGTTTTTTCTGAACTTTTTTAGTTAAACACGGAGCAGAAATAAGTGAAGATCGCACATATTGCTGATACCCACATCAAAAACCTCAAATACCACGAAGACTATCGTGCGTGTTTTGAGCAGATGTATCAGATCTTGCGAGAGCAAGAAGTAGATTACATCGTTCATTGTGGTGACATCGCACACACCAAGACACAAATCTCACCAGAGTTTGTGGAAATGACGACGAATCTTTTCAGCAGTCTTGTTGACATCGCGCCGACATTTGTTATTCTTGGTAATCACGATGGTAATCTAAAAAATAAAAGCCGTCAAGACGCCATCACACCCATTATACAGGCACTTGATCGCGAAAACCTTGTTGTGTTAAAGGATGCCGGTGAACGAGAGATCGACAAGGGGTTGACCCTAAATGTTCTTTCTGTCTTTGACCGAGATAAGTGGATCCAGCCAACACAGCCGGATAACATAAACATTGCTCTCTACCACGGCGCCATCTCTAATTGTCAGACTGACGCCGGTTGGACGATGGAGCACGGCGAAGACAACATTACAATCTTTGAAGAGTTTGATTTTGCGATGCTTGGGGACATCCACAAGCGCCAGTTCTTGGATAAGGAAAAGCGTATCTACTACGCAGGCTCCACGATCCAACAGAACCACGGCGAGAGCAACGATAAAGGCTTTTCTATTTGGACTATCAACTCCAAAGACGATTGGGATGTAGAGCACTTTACTCTTGAAAATCCACGCCCGTTTGTGACGATTGAGTTAACACCAACGGGCAAGATCCCAAGAAGGGCTGCTGTCTCCTCAAATGCTCGTCTGCGTCTTGTGAGCAATAATAACCTCGCGCTTGATGTTATGAAGAAGGCAGTTGATGTCGCCCGACATAAGTTCAAGCCAGAGTCTATCTCATTCTTAAACAGAGCAGCAGGTAAGCGAGGAAGTGTTGACGAACTAACTGATGGCCTCGGCGCTCAAAACTTACGAGATCCAGAAGTACAGCAAGAACTCATTTCCGAGTATCTCAAAGACTATCAGGTAAAGCCCGAGACTCTATCAAAAATCTATGAACTAAACTCAAAGTATAATCAAGTCGTAGAGTCCAAAGAAGACATTAGCCGTAATGTGAACTGGAAACTTGTAAACTTTGAGTGGTCTAACCTGTTCAACTATGGAGAAGGCAACTCAATTGACTTCACAAATACCAGCGGTATTATCGGCATCTTTGGAAAGAACTTCTCTGGCAAGTCGTCTATTATTGATGCCGTGCTGTTCACGATGTTTAATACGACCAGCAAGAACGAACGAAAGAATGTGAATGTCGTAAACCAAAATAAAGATTGGGGTGAAGGACAACTAAAAATCCAGATCGGAGAAAAGGTTTATTTCATTCATCGCAAGGTTACAAAATACATCAAGAAGGGCAAGGAAGGCGAGAGCACGGAAGCCAAGACAGAACTTAATTTTAGTGTCTATGACCCTGTTATGGATACTGAAACTTGTCTGAATGGCATAACCCGTAACCAAACCGACGCCAACATTCGCAGACACTTTGGTTCTGTGGATGATTTCCTTATTTCCTCTATGTCCTCGCAGCATGGCGCCCTCTCTTTTATCAACGAAGGTTCTACAAAGCGCAAGGAAATCATCGCCAAGTTTCTTGATCTTCAATTCTTTGACAAGAAGTTCAAGTTAGGCAAGGAAGACTCTATTTCGTCCAAGGCTCTCGTAAAAAAGTTAGACGGGCGAGACTATGAAAAAGAAATTAAAGAAGCAGAGGAGACACTTGCGGGGTTCAGAAAGGCTATTTCTTCCGTAGAGACAGCCGAAAAAGTCACTTTTTCAAATCTGGCAACGGCAAGAGACAAAGTTGTTGAGATTTCACGAAAGATTACAGACATGCCAACTGAAACAATCGACATCTTATCTATAAGAAATGAGATCACAAAAACAAAAAATCAACTTATTTCTCTCTCCGATTCGGTCATTGAACAAACAGAGACACTAAATAGAGAAAGAGAGCGTGTTAGCGGAATCACAAACCTAATGAACTCGTTAGATTATGATTCCTTAACAAGCTCTCTTGATAAGATTCAAGAAGCCGAATCAAAGTTAGAAACATTTACAAACAGATTGGAGATCGCGACCGAGAAACAAAAACTACTTAACGACATCCCCTGTGGTTCCTCTTACCCTGCTTGTAAGTTTATCCGAGATGCTCATGTTGCTTCCGCAACGATTCCAGAAGTGGAGAGCAAAATCATAAAACTTAAAGATGCCCTTTCTAATCTCAATCCCGAGATTGTGAATGATCATCTAGAAAAGTATCGCAAGCTTGAACTAAGGCGAACGAAAACAGAGAACCTAATCAGGGACTTAAAATTTTCAGTGGAAAGAAACAATATGGCGATTGAGCGTCTTAACACAAAGATGTTTGATTTCAATAGTCAGCAGGTAGAGTATGAAGACAACAAAGAGGCAATCGAGAATCTAGAAAAACTATTAAAGGAGAAAAAAGTTTATGGCGTCACAATCAAACAACTTGAGAAGCAGGATAGATCAAATAACACAAAGAAGATTGATCTTTACAAACTTCTTGGTTCAGAAGAACAACGAATCGAAAGCCTCAAAGAACAAAAAGTAGAGTTCCAGAACATCCAGTCTGAATATGCTTCTTACGATCTTTTCTTGCGTTGTATGCATCCTAATGGTATTGCCTACGACATTATTAAACAGAAACTACCTGTAATCAACGAAGAGGTCGCTAAGATTCTTTCAAATGTTGTTGACTTTGAGATCTTCTTTGAGACTTCGGGCAACAAGTTCGACATCTTTATCAAACACCCCAAGCACGAGGCTCGTCCTATTGAAATGGCATCGGGAGCAGAAAAGTCTATGGCCGCTATGGCTATCAGACTAGCATTGCTTTCGGTGTCTTCTTTACCGAAGGGCGATGCGTTCGTATTGGACGAACCCGGCACCGCTCTTGACGAAGAGAATATGGCTGGATTTATTCGGATCTTGGAACTAATTAAGGTGTATTTCAAGAATGTTTTGCTTATTTCTCACCTTGATTCTCTGAAAGATTGCGTTGATAAGCAGAT
>UEXM01002319.1_pt1 | contig 13783 bp, 18 predicted proteins | sample 1796661 | NCBI WGS metagenome assembly UEXM01 (sample SAMEA4772469, study PRJEB27181) | metagenome | reverse complement strand
CATGGGAAATAGACACATGGAATCAGATGAATTTGATCGACAACTGGATCAGCCAGGTGAAGGCAGATTACAACAAGAACTAATTACATATCAGAGAAAAGATAATAAACTAACAAAAAAGACCATCACAAGATGTTTTTTTAAGAACAACCAATACGTGGATAGTGTAACAACAGAAGTGCTTGACATACTGGATTAACACCTTATAAACCAATGCATATTGGATGTATACAACAGCCCTTCGCAAGGCCAAAAGAATGTTTGACAAATACACCAAAACAGTATAATATACGATTACTTTTAGTATAGTATCTGATACTATACTGTATAGTATCTGAGAGTAACATCCACAGTCAATAATGACAGCCGATGATGGTGTTGGATGTATTTGCATTAAGATCCCCCTGTGTCTGTTCCACATGGGGGGCTTTTTCATGAATAAATAATTGTACGTAGACCCCTACAACAGACACGAGTGTGTCACTGATCACTGAATAGTGGTCGCCCTCAGGTTTAACCGCCTGGGGGCTTTTTCATGATTAAACCCCCAGCATTAAAAATACTGAGGGTTCTTTCGCAAAAAGAATTGTCTCAACACAATTCAATTCTATTTAGTAGTTTAAAACGCTCACTCTGGAACTATTGTCCCAGGAACTCGTGTTCGTGGATATTTAGCCGCAAATATCAACAAAAAAGGAGTAAATAGTCGGTAGCCCAGTCGGGGGGTTCGACGGGCTATAGCCTGGTGACTCTCCTTGTTGTCACTGGGCACCTCCTGATCAGATAAATAAATTTAATAGGAGAAATATACAATGCAAGAAATAGAACCCCTCATAAAAGCCGTGACGACCCTGGTCCAGATATGGACATTATACCTTATGGTAACTTGGGGATACAGTGGCTTACAATTTATAGGAAGTTTATTCAAATGAGCAGTGCCGCAATCTACAACATCACCATTAATCAGCATGCAGACTTCAGCCGTAGTTTCGTTCTCAAACAGGACGATGTAGTGGTCAATTTAACTGACTACAGTTTTGCTGGAAGTCTTAAAAAGCATCACACAAAGACTACAGATGTAGACTTTACAACCGCAGTTACAAATGCAGTTGCTGGTGCATTTACCATCAGTTTAACTGACACACAAACAGCCAGCATGGCGCCAGGAGAATGGCAGTATGACTTGGTAGTAACAGACGACAACGGATTCAAGACCAGACTAATTGAAGGAATTGCAGATGTTCGTCCAGGAGTTACATCATGACAGTATACACAACAACTCAACAAGGCGATTTAGAACTGGCTGTACAACTAACTGAGGCTACAGACATAGTAACCTTAAATGTAACAGGTGCAACTATTCAGGCAGAGGTTACAAGTGTAAATGGTGCGACAGGTGTTGTAGTATTGGACACAGATGACATTGCGGAAGGTACAACAAATTTATATTATACCGATGCACGTGCCACCGTAAACTTTGACTCAAACTTTTTAGCGGCAGACACAGACGATTTAACTGAAGGTAACAACAACCTTTATTATACAACAGGCCGGTTCGATGATAGGTTGGCCACCAAGGACACTGATAACTTAACGGAAGGTTCATCGAATCTTTATTACACAGCGGCAAGAGCAAACGCTGCCATTGACGCCAGGGTCACTGGATCATTTATTGAAGGCCTGGAATACACCATGGATGGAGGAACTTACTAATGGCAGTTAAGATTAAGCCTAAAAGAGGAACTGGCTCACCAGCAGGCAACATAGAAGCAAATGAAATTGCAATGGATACAGCGGCTAAGAAACTTTATGTTTCAACAGATGGCACCAATGCTGTTGTACTTGCAGAAAATATATCAAACAATGACACAGACGATTTAACTGAAGGCAGTACAAACCTTTATTATACAGATGCACGTGCAGATGCTAGAGCACAATTAAAAATAGATGCACTGGTAGACAGCGCACCAGGAACACTGGACACACTGAATGAATTGGCAGCCGCCCTGGGCGATGATGCAAACTTTAGTGGGACTGTTACCACTAGCATAGCAACAAAATTAGCCACAGCAGACTTTGCGGCAACATTTGATACAAGACTGGCAACCAAAGACACTGGCGATGTAGCGGAAGGTTCAAACCTTTATTATACAGATGCTAGAGCGCAAGCCGTATCAATCAACAATGTTGTGGAAGACAGTACACCACAACTGGGTGGAGATTTAGACCTTAATGGTAACTTCGTTAAGGAAGGCGGCAATGATGTACTGGAAGTAGACAGTGGCGCACTTAAATTATATCATGATGGTAACTTACAAATTACAACAGGCCAGTATGACACAACATTTGCGGTAGATGTAGTAAGCACTGGTTTCTTCTGTAATAGTAATGGTTATGAATCAAGAATACTAAGACAATCACCAGACTATGACCAACCAAGTTTAACAGTTGGTAGTGAAGGTAGTACAGCGGAAGATGTAAACATAAACTTTGAATTGTACGATGGTGGTTTTGGTAGTAGTGATAGAACTGCAACCACGGCACAAGTGAATGCATACCGTGGCAGTGCAACAGACAATAGACTTACCTTTATGGTGGACGACAATGATGCACTAGTAAAAGTAGCACAGCATAAAATAGATGATGGAGACATTAAAAATATATTCGAAGGCGAAGTTAAATCTAAAAAAGGTGTAGTTGCTGAGAATGACGGCTTTAGTCAATTAGTGGTACAAAAACAAAGTAACAATGATCAAGACAAAGCCATTATAGAGTTTGTACATGATGATGCAGCCGCTAATGCAACCGCCTTTTTAAGTGCCTTGAGTTCAGAGAAGACAGGTACAAATGAGCGTAAAACAAGACTAAGACATTACCGTGATGACAGCAGTGGTGATAATAGATATGTGTTAGAGATAGACAGCGACTTGGAAACAGATGCACACTCAAGTACACTACGTGGTAGAGTTACAATTGAAAATCCAGATGCAGATCAAAACACTAGTAACCTAACAAACCTTGCTTATGCCAACACACAAACAAACCATGACATGGTTAGAAATACTTTTGACTTTGAAAGTGATTCAATTTCAACTGGTACAACTTATAAACAAAACTTTAACTTTAGTGTGACGGGTGATAACGTACCCAACAGTGGCAATTACCAGTTTGGTAGAATGGAAGCAGGATACAAACATGGCAGTGAACTAGATCATTATATTGCATTGCGTGTAGAAGATGAAGCACAGGATGGACAAAACTTTTGGGAAGTAAACAACAAACATGTTGTTACAAATGCACCAGTTCGACTAGCACAGATAACCAGTGGCACAAGTGATCCTGGTTCACCCAACCGTGGAGATTATTTCTTCAATACCACAAACTCGCCTAGTGAATTAAAAAGATATAATGGTAGTGCATGGGAAATTATCAGTGATGAAGGCACCATGTTTTATGATGTAACCAACACTAGACTGACTGTAAGAGAAGGTTCCAACTGGGTTAGATACACCAGCCATACAGTATAATGACTGATGAACCAGAACAAAAAAAGGCTGGCAGGCCTGCACATGAGTTTACTGATGAACAAAAAGATCAGATAGAACGACTGGCAGAGATACAGTGCAGCAACAAGGAGATTGCCTACATTATGGGTTGTAGTGTAGACACTCTCCGTCGCCATTATACTGACCATGTAGAACTTGGTAAGGTGAATGGCAAAATTAAATTGCGTAGGGCACAATGGCGAAACGCAGTTGAAGACAACAACACCACCATGCAGATTTGGCTGGGCAAGAACTATCTTGGGCAAGCAGAGTCTCCAATAAATACGGAAGATAATCAGATTTTACCCTGGGATAGTAATTAAATGGAAGAGTTAAAGAAAACTGTTGCTGAAAATACAGCAGATATAGCAGAAATCAAACAAAGCATTGAGACAATAAAAAATAATCATTTACACCATATTGAAAAAGATATGCAGTTACAAAGTTATGAGGTTTCAAGATTAGTAAAGATTTATGAAAAGATGGACATGAGGTTATGGGCCATCTTAATTCTGCTAGTAAGCAGCGTAGTGATAGGAATGATAACAAATGGCTTATAAGAAAAAAGGCAAGAAGAAAAAAGGATACGGCAAGTAAATGCCCGATCGTCCTAATAAAATGATGCAACGGGCAGGAGAAATTTAATTTGCCGCTAACAGTTGCACAGCAAGAGATATTTGATGATCCAGCAAGATTTAGGATCGTCACAGCCGGTAGGCGTTTTGGTAAAAGTTTTTTATCTATCTGGGAGATGGCAAGGGCCGCTAGACATCCTGGACGTAAAGTCTTTTACATTGCGCCCACCTACAAAATGTGTAAGACCATCATCCTGGATGACTTGGTGCTAAAACTATCCAAAGTAAACTGGGTAAAGAAAGTCAACATTAGTGATCTCGAAATAACACTAATAAACGGCAGCAAGATCTTTTTACGATCTGCAGACAACCCAGATGCACTAAGAGGCGTAAGCATGGACTTCGTTGTACTAGACGAATCAGCCATGTTGGAATCCAGACTGTGGACTGAGATATGTAGACCAGCACTGGCAGACAGGCAGGGCAAAGGTTTGTTGATATCTACTCCTCGTGGTGGCAACTGGTTTAGGTCGCTATACCAACAAGCGCAGTCAATGGAAGACTATGCGGCTTACAGTTACTCCACTCTACAAGGTGGTAATGTGCCGGCTGAGGAAATAGAAAGTGCCCGTGCAGAAATGGACGAGCGTACCTTTGAACAAGAGTTTATGGCAAGTTTTGTAAACTTTAGTGGATTGGTATACTACAAATGGAGTGATGACCTAATACAAAAGAAGAGTGTGCCATTGATTGAAAAGCGGTCACAAGTACACATTGGTTGTGACTTTAACGTTAGTCCTCTTACTGCAGCCATTGCCACAGTAAATGATGACCGTGTTCATTTCTTCGATGAGATTAAAATGGACGGAGCCAATACATATGAATTGGCAGATGAATTAAAGAGACGGTATGGAGATTATCGTATGGTTGCATATCCAGATGCCAGTGGTAGTGCAAACAAAACTTCAAGCGTAAACAGTGATCACAATATATTAAGACAGGCTGGCATAGAAGTAAGAACAGGAAGGCGTAACCCAAGAGTGGAAGATCGTATTGCAAGTGTAAACATGCTGATGCAGAATAATCAATTTAGTATCAGTCCCAGTTGTACACACACGATTAAAAGTTTAAGTTCGCATACCTATTTGGAAGGTACACGAGTACCGGATAAACGGAGTGGCCACGACCACATGGCTGATGCTGTGGGTTATTTGGTACACACACTCAAGCCTATCCGCAGACCTGCACAACTGCCGGTTGGTCCGCAACGATACGGACATTTTTAATAAATACTACATTACCTAGGAGAGAATACCCATGATGGATTTGGATCAACTACAACAAACGCATTCAGGATATCGCGAACATGCTGAGCAATCAAACTTTCATTATAGAAGTTATATAGGTGGCGAACTATACAAAAAGGGAGAATACTTAACCAGATATATTGGTGAGGAAAACGGACCTGGAGATCAGTACACCAAGCGTTTGCACAGTACACCATTGGATAACCAAGTAGCAACAACAATCGATATCTATCGTAGTATGTTGTTCAAGAACGTACCACAGCGAACATTGGGTTTGCTAAACAATAATCCACTAGTGGATGATTGGATGAAAGACACAGACCAAGAAGGCCAAAGCATGAACAGTTTCATGAAGACTGCAAATGACTTAGCAATGGTAATGGGCAATGTTTGGATCCTGGTAGACAAACCAAGTTACGCAGTAGAAACAGCAGCACAAGAACAAGAGATGGGTATAAGAGCCTATACTGTTATGTACTCGCCTACAAATGTATTGGACTATGTTTATGAGCGTAATGTAGCAGGTAAAAAAGTTTTAGAATATATTAAAGTAGTTGAATCAAACAATAACTTCCAGACAAAGATTACTTGTTGGTATGCAGATACAGTTTGCAAGTACACCATTGGTAAAGATGATTTGGGTAACTTAACAGAGATAACAGAGTTTAATGAATATGTAAATCCACTGGGCTATGTACCATTTGTGTGCCACGCACCATTAAAGTCACCAGAGATGGGCATGGGATATAGTTTGGTTGCTGATGTAGCAAATGCACAGAAATATGTGTACAACTTGTACAGTGAATTGGAACAAACAATCCGTATCAGTAGTCATCCAACATTAGTAAAAACACCCAGTGCAGATGCAACAGCAGGTGCAGGTGGTATTGTAACTATACAGGAAGATATGGATCCTAACTTAAAGCCATATGTACTACAAAGTTCACCAGCAACTGTAACTGGTATATTGAGTACAATTCAAGAAGTGAGTGAGAGTGTAAAACGCATGACACACACATCAAGTTTTCAGGCAACAAAAGAAGCCAAGAGTGGTGTAGCACTAAAAGTAGAACAAAACTTACTGAGTGCAAGACTATCAGACATCAGTGATACAATTCGTGAAACAGAAATAAAACTGTGGAACATGTGGGCAGACTGGCAAGCACTAGCACTACCAGAAGATTTTGAAATCCTATATAGTGATATGTTTGACGTAACAGATGAAACTGTAGAACTAGACTTCCTATTGAAAGCACGTGCAAGTGGTGTACAGAGTGCGGCATTCCAACATGAGATAGATAAAAAGATTGTACAACTGGTTGTTGAAGATGACCAATTTGCAAACCAAATATTTGAAGAGACTGAAGATACTGAACCTTTTGAACCTCACGATATGGTATCGCCTAGTGGTGAACTTGTGAGAGCAAACACTGAACAGGATCATTTAACCTTGATGGATCAAGGCTACACACATTTGGATGACTAATGGACGCTCGTAAACACGCACAGGTCATAGATCAGGTAACTGATGACATTCAGGCTGGAGTATTTGATAATATCAAAGCACTAGAAAATAGGTTAGCAACTATCGTTGCTAGTGGTGTAGATATTACTCAGTTGAGAACATCAATTGTAACAGAATTTGAACAGTACAGTGCAAGTATAAAAGCAGAAACAGGCCTAGTTAAACAAATAAGTGAAGATGTAACGGCAGATATTGGTAGAACTGTGGAAGATGAAAGTGCAGAATCAGCATTGGCAGAACAAACTGGTAACCAAGTAGCACAACAAGTACGCAATGGTGCAGAGGGTGTAATTACAGCCTTAACATTAGCGGCGGCCGCAGGTGCAGGTGGAGACCAATTGGCAAGAATAGCACGTGCAAGAGTAAGTGGTGTATTCATGGAAACAGAAGACCAACTTACTAAAAAAGCACAAAGAACACTTACTCGTCTGTTAGCAAGTAAAACAAGTGATACAGAAGAGATAAGAAAGGCCACAAAGGTCATAAGGGAAAGACTAACGGATGTAAATGTAACTAACAGTGTTAGAGACTTAACATCTAAAGCAGTACAAGACACAGTCATGCAATTTGATGGTGCATTTATAAAAGGCAATGCCACACGTAGAGGCATCACAAGATATAGATATGAAGGTGGTATTGTAAGTGATAGTAGAGAATTTTGTAGACAGATGGAAGGCGAAGTGCTGGACGAAGAAACAATATACTCTATTTGGGACGACGATTGGCAGGGCAAAGAGCCTGGAGACCCATTTGTAGTAAGAGGCGGATATAATTGTCGCCACTTCTGGGTGCCGGTTGAAGAGGATGAATAAATAAACATATAACAAGGATACTGATATGACAGATGAAAATCATAGTAATACTGAAACAACAGAGACTGGTGCTGTTGAGCAGGAATCAAGCCAGGAACAGAGCAAAATGTTCAGTCAACAACAGTTGGATGAAATCGTTGCAAAAAGAGTGGCACAGACAAAAGCCAAATACTCTTATGAGCCAGATGAGGTTGCAGAATTACGCAAGTTCAGAGACTCAGTAGAAGAGGAGCAACTAATCAAGCGTCAAGATTTTGACAAAGTACTTGCTAAACACCGAGAGAAATCTACTGGTGAGATCAATTCATTAAGAAGTGAACTTACTAATATTAAAGTAGATGGTGCCCTGGTGTCATCAGCAAGCAAAGGTGGTGCAATTGCACCTGATCATGTTGCAGCATTGTTAAAGACCCAAGTCCAGTTGGATGAGGCTGGCAAAGCAATTGTAGTTGATAACGAAGGTAAACCTAGATACAACGACGATGCAGAGCCAATGTCAATAGACCAACTAACGGCAGAGTTTTTAGCAAGTAATCAATTTTTTAAGTCTGCAGGTCCTGCAGGCACTGGAAGCGAATCTAATGTCGCCACTAACAAACAATCAACAGAAGTTGATTTGTCCAGTTTGGACTTAACTACCGTAGAAGGCCGTGAAAAATATAGAAAACTTCAGGCAAGCGGTAAATTATTATAAAGGTGAAGCAAAATGGCTTTTAATACAGCATATGACCTAGACGCAATGGTCGTAAACACAAAAGCAGCGACAGTATACGCTGCACACGAAAACTCACTGTTCCTATCAGGCGCTATGATCCCAACGATCAACTTACCAGCAGGTTCAATCACTGCACAAGTACCGCTAATGGGCGAAGTAACAGCAGAAAAAATTACATCAGCAGACCCTGATGCACTAGACGATTTTACAGCACTAACTGTAACAGATACTCCTAAAAACATCGAAGCAAACATTTATGCTGCTCGTCATGTACTAAGAGATCTAGGTGGTATTGATCCACAAGAAACAGGTCGTGTATTGGGTAACGCAATCCAAGCATCATTTGATGCAGACGTTGTTACAGCAATGAACGGTTTCACAGCATCAACATCAGACAGTGATCCAATGACAGTAGACGCAATCATCGACGCAGCGGCACAAATCCGTGGCGCAGGTGAAATGGGCGTACTATACGGTCTAGTATCACCAGCAGAAGCAGCAAACCTACTGAAAGATATCGGTACAACAGGTTATGCAGGCGGTGATTTCCAAACACAAGCACTACGCCAATCAGCACTACCAATGGTAGCAGGTGTACAATTGTTCCAATCACATTACATCTCAGGCACAAACAAAGGTTTCATCTTTGGTGCAGACGCAATGCGTATTGCAATGTTTAAAAATATCGACCTAGAAGTTGCACGCCGTGCAGCAGCAGTAGGTAATGATATTGTTGCATCACTACACGCAGGTGTTGGTGTTGTAGACGCAGCACGTGGTGTTAAATTAGTCAACGTATAATTGACATAACCGGAGGGCAATAGTCCTCCGGATTTACTTGGAGAACCAAAATGGCTTTTGCGACAAACGACAACTTACATGAATATGCACCAGATATATTTGATCAGGGCGTGGACGACTGGACTACTGAACTGGCTCGTGCAGAAACTGATGTAGCAAATATGGTGCAAGTCAAATGGTATAACAACCATTATGACAGAAAATCTTTTGACAGTTCATTACTGACTGAAACTCAGTGGACTCGTGCAACAGTTTATAGAGCATTGGCCAATCACATCATGCCTAAACTATCAACATTTAGACCAGAAGGAGATCCTTTTGCGAATCAAATAGGCTTTTACAAGGAACGGTTTGAGGAAGAAATAGATCTACAGTTTCAATTAGGTATTGAATATGATCGTAATGATGATGGCACGGTAGAAGATGCAGAAGTGCATGAATACGCACAGAACAGGCTGTATAGATGAGCAGAGAATCAATTGTAAGTCACTTAGAGAGTCTCCTTAGGAAAATGAATACGCCCAAATTGGGCAAGGTTGTAAGAGACCCTATTGTTCCTGAGGAGTTACCTAAAACAGCATTTCCAGCAGTTTATATTGAAACAACTGACGAGGAAATCGAAGATTTAACCTTGGCAACTAAACAGTTGCGTAGAGGTTTTATGGATGTTGATATAGTTTGCATTATCGCAGGACAAAAGCGTGACACACAACGCAACATTTTGGTAGAAGGTATCGAGAAGGCTTTGTTAACTGACCGTAAGGTTGGTGGCACAGCAACTCACATTGCTCTCACAAGAGTCGAGAGTTTGCAGGTGGGGCAAAGTGCTCCATATGCAGGTGTTAGGATGGTGTTCACAGTACAACGCCATTATAAAATATAAGGAAGTAAATATATGTCAGTATATCACGGAAGTGCAGGTTCCCTTAGCATTGGTGGCGCATCAGTTGCACAAGTGCAAGAGTGGACTTTAACACACAATAAAGAAATGGTGGAAACAACATCATTAGGCAATACAGCCAGAGTATACAGCGCAGGTTTAGAATCATTTGAAGGCAGTGCAGAAGCAATCGTCGCATCAGACGGCACAAGTGGCTTTTATGATTTCAATACCGCGCTAGTTACAGGTGCAGCGTTAGCAGCAATCTTTTATGTAGATGATACAAGTGGAGCAGATGTTAAATTGAGCGGAAACGTACTAATCAGTAGTGTAGAAACTACACATGTGTTTGACGATGTTGCTAGAGTAAGTGTTACCTTTACAGGTACAGGCGCTCTAGGAGTAGACTCTAACGACGGTAACTAAAAATGAGTAAGGCACGAAGAACAATGAGCAATCTCAGCAATGAGGTTAATCAAGGCCTTCGTGCCTTCGCTCAAGAATATATACATCAATTAAAGTCAACAACACCAATTGCTACAGGTAGAGCAAGAGGTGGTTGGCAAAATATATACGGCGGTAAACCAATAGGTTCAGGTGGCAAGATCCCCATAGCAAAAAATGATGTCCCCTACATCGGCGTACTAGAAACAGGTTGGAGTAGACAAGCACCAAATGGTATTGTTCAGCCTGCATTACAAAAAACAAGGAAAAAATAAATGAGTACAATTTTAGACAACGCAAGACAACACTACCGTTCACAACTGGGCGGAGCATTAAAAAGTATTGAGGTTGAAGAGTGGGGTCAAACCATCTACTTCAAACCAGCCATTACAATGGCAGATCAACAAAAAGTTATTGAACTTTCACAAGCAAACAAACTATCAGAAGCACTAATTGAAACACTTATGGTTCGTGCATTAGATGAAGACGGCAAACGTTTATTTAATTTAGGCGACCGCCATGTACTAATGAATGAAGTAGATCCAAATATTATTATTCGTATTGTTACAATTATTAACCAAGCGACTGAAGAGAGCAAAAGCCTGGGAAACTAAGCACTGACTCAGATTTACTGGTGGTGTACAGACTAGCAGAAACACTGGGTCAGACAGTAGAGTGGGTATACAACAACGTCAGTATCGTTGAGATCACAGGCTGGACTAAATACTGGAAGTATCAAGCACAGCAACAAAGGAAGAAAAGATAATGGCTGATTATACCATCCAAATCAACGCAGAAGACAAAACCAAAGCCAGTTTTGGTACTATTGAATCAGGACTAGGTCGTATGACCGCAGGTGCTGGCAAATTTAAGGCGGCCATTGGTGCAGCCGGTGCCGCTATTGCTGCATTTGCTGTTGGAGCAAAAATTAAAGGCACAATTGATGACTTTGATAACTTAGCAAAAGCGGCTCGTGCCGCAGGTGCAACAGCAAGTGGCGAAGCATTTGAAGGCTTCCAAGTTATGAAGACTGCACTAGCGGAAGCAGGTGTTGATGCAAGCACAGCAGATCGTGCATTCCTAAACATATCACAACGTATGAAAGAAGGTAGTGAAGGCGGTAAAGCCTTTGCTGAAGTCTTTGGTAAGATGAAGGGCAACATAACAGATGCCAATGGCGCACTAAACAGTTCACCAGAGATCCTGGAAGCAATGGTTAACGCACTTAATGATGGTACAATTAGTGCAGACGAATTCCAGAAGGTTGTTGGTGGTAGAGCAGGTCCAGTTATTGCTCAACAGTTTGCAAGTCTACAGGACGGTGCAGAAGGACTAAGTGCAACACTCCAAGATGTTAAAGAAAATGCAAACATTGTTCCACTGGATGCAGCGGAAAATGCAGAAGTATTTAACGATACAATTGGTAGACTGGGTATGCAAATGCAACAATTGTTGACAGATGCAATTACACCATTAATGCCCGTGCTGGTTAAATTAGCAGATGAAGTATTGGCAAACATGCCTGCAATTGTGGATGGCGTTAGTACAGCATTAAGTAATCTATCACCTGTGTTTGAAGTTTTAGGTACATTGCTAACAGAAGTTGTTTTCCCAATCATGCAAAAAACATTTGAAGTATTGGGTAGGATATTTGAAGCAATTGGTCCTCTGGTAGAAACAGCATTACCACATCTTAAAGATGCATTTCAATTTGTTAGTGATGTTGTTACAAAAGTATACAACGCAATGGTACCTCTTTATGAGGCGGCAATACCTGCACTAAAAGCAGGATTTGATGGCATTGTAGTTATTGTTGAAAGTGTAGTTGGATGGTTTAACAAAGCAGCAGACGCTATACAAAATATTTACAACCGTGCAATATCACTCAAAGACGGTATTACTGGTGCAATGGGCACAGCCGCAAACAGCGTTACCAATAGTGCAAAAAACATGTACAATGGTGCAACTGGTTATGTAAGCGATATGTATCACGAATGGTGGGGCGGTAGTATTTTCCCAGACTTGCGTGATGGTGTTATAAGTGCATTTCGTGACATGGCTGCAGGTGCAATATCAAACACACAACACATGAGTACAGCAAGCACAGGCATTGCTGGTAACTTTATGACTAACTTTGGCGGCACAATACAAAGCAAACTTGGCAGTTTAATGAGCAGTGTACAAAGTCAAATGGGTGGATTTCAAAACATCTTCCAGGGTGCATTTGGTAATGTGATAAATGCAGCACAAAGCGCAATGGGCAGTCTTGGATCAATATTTGGCGGCGGCGGTGGCGGCGGCTTGTTTGGTGGCGGAGGAGGCGGTGGCCTACTTGGCGGCTTAGTTGGCGGTGTTAAGAAAATATTCAGTGGATTTTTTGCAGACGGCGGTTATATTCCTAGCGGACAATTTGGCGTAGTTGGCGAGGCAGGTCCTGAGTTTGTAAGTGGACCAGCAACAGTAACACCCATGGGCGGTGGCGGTGGTTCCGTAATTAATTTTAACATAAACGCAATTGATTCGAGATCAGGCACAGAATTTATCCTCGAAAATCGTAGGCAAATTGAAGGGGTAATTCAAAATGCATACAACCGTAGAGGTCGCAACGGAATAATTTAATGAAAAATCTTTTTACATATCCTAATGATTCAGGAACATATTTTATCAACAGTACACACATTGGAGATGGTACATTTGGTGTAAGTTATAGAACAGATGAATTCCTACAAGGCAACTACCTTGCACATGCAGGTTTAGATCCTGTGGTAGACTTGTCACAAACTTGGCAAACACTAACACCAGAAATGAGTAAGTATATCAACTACTTTGACGACAATAAATTATTAACTAACCTTAGTCAGTATGACTTTTATAACTTACCACTGGTAAAAATTGAAACTGCCGTGAATACCTGGACAGTGGATTATGCTGAACATAATGCAAATGATTTTGAAAACGCTGGACGACTTGCAAGATTTAATACAACAGCAGAGCATGCATTGTGGGACAAGATACGATTAGACATCAGTGGATTGACTGGAGATGGTTGGACTACACTAAACACATACACAAATGAACTTTATGGTGTAAGACACGCTGCAGAATGGTTTAAGTTATATTATGATGCTAACTTAACTGACCCTGTGGCATTTTATAATTTAAGTAGTGCAAGTATTACT
>UEXM01002317.1_pt1 | contig 13786 bp, 27 predicted proteins | sample 1796661 | NCBI WGS metagenome assembly UEXM01 (sample SAMEA4772469, study PRJEB27181) | metagenome | reverse complement strand
CTGGTCAACTTGTCGGTCGAGTGGGCGTTCGGGTCTCGGTCATCCGAGAGCCTTGCATCATCGCCAGCGCACACGGTTCCGGAAGACGTGCCGACGTCAAGAGCAGCGGCCCCGCCGGAGTCGCTGATCTTCGCGAGCGTGATGGTGGGGATCGCGGCGACCGGGATCGCATTCGCCACCCACGCCGAGCCGGACCAAACGAGGACCGCGTTGGTCGCAAGGATCCCGCTCTGCGTGACGTTCGAAAGATCCCCGACGGCGATTTGGTCAGCGTGCTGGGTGACGTTGCTGGCTGCGATTCGTGCATCCGCAAACGTGCCCGACGTGATGTTTCCCGTGGCGTGGTTGTGGTTGGTTGCAGGGACGCCGAGGTTGGTGCGAGCCGTCCCGGTGTTTGTGAGGTCGCTGAGGTTGTTGGCCGCGACCATGTCGCCGGTCCCGGTCCCGACGCCGAGGACCGTGCGAGCCGCTGCGGCATCCGCCGCCGTGATGACGCCGACCATTGGAGCCGTCGCCGATCCCGTTCCGCCTCGTGCGACGGCCAGCGTGCCGGAGGTGACCAAATCCGCCGAGTGTGCGACGGGCGTGCGAGCATCGGTCAATCGCGAGTCGTTCCCGAGGATGACGTTCGCCGACCCGGTGCCGGTGTCAGCCGCGGCCGCGGTGCCGGAGTCGGAGACCTTCGCGAGCGTGATCGTGGGGATGCGGTCAACGCCGAGCGTGCCGGAAGTGACCAAATCCGCCGAGTGTGCGACGGGCGTCCGTGCGTTGGTCAGTCGTGCGTCGTCCCCGAGGATGACATTGGCGTCGCCGGTGCCTGTGTCCTTGACTGCCGCGGTGCCCAGCCCGGAGATGTCCCCGGTGCCCAGTGTCGGGATCCGTGCCGCGTCGAGCGTCCCCGAGGTGATCTTCGAGGCCGCGAGGTCGGGGATCCGACCGACCGCCAGAGTCCCGGAGGTAATGTTCCCAGCGTCGTGGTTGTGGTTGGTTGCTGCGGCACTGAGAACGCTTCGAGCCGCCGTTGCATCCGCCGCAGTGATCACCGTGAGCATTGGAAGCGAGGTCACCCCAGTGCCACCGCGAGCGACTGCAAGCGTCCCGGAAGTGATGTCGTCGGTCGAGTGAGAGTGCGCCGGAACACTCGCGGAGCCCGGAAGGCTCGCCGCGATTCGAACGATGTTCGTGGTCGGAGCGACTCGAACGATATACCCGGCTTCGTTGACCCGGACGATGAAGTTGCTCATCGCGTCACCTCCGGAGTGATTCGAAGCGGCCCTTCAAGGATCCGGTATACCGTTCCCGAGATCGTGACTTCGATGTCGTAGACCCCGGTCAACGGGGCAGTCAGTGCAGCCGTCACCGTGTTGTTCATGGTCAGGATGATGTTCGGGTTGGTCGATGCGAGTGTGATTCCACTCAAGTTCGTCAACGAGAAAAGAGTCGAGCCCGAAGCGTACGACGACCGCCCTTGAACGGCGGCCGTCGCTGAACTGAGGTCAATGGTTTCCTCGTCTGCTGTCTCGAAATTGAGCGAGAGCGAGAACGTCGCTCCTTGCTGGATTGTCAAGGTGTTGTTCGTCGCGTCGAAGATGCTCATCTGGGTCTCCGCTTCTTGCGAGCCTTGCCCCAAGGGTGGGACTTCGAGGCGTGTTCAATGATACCTTCGTCCCCGGAGCGTTGTGCGATATTCTGAATCGCCTGCGCCCTCCACTTTTCGGCTTCGCTCATCTCGTCGTCGTCGAACCAGTCAATCGGTTCGGCGTCCTCAGAGCCCTCCTCGTCGTCGAACGAGTCGGACCCGGCGAAGACCTTGCTCGACTCCTCGTAGGGCAGCACGTCGATCGCAGTGGCCCCCTGCCCGTACGTGAAGACCATGCCGCCGTTGTCTTCGAGCGGTCGCGGCTTGCCGGGCAGGCCCGTCGTGCAGGAGGAGAAGTACACGTTGCCGGACGAGCCGGTCCCGACGAAGAGCGGGTTGCCGCGCTTGACCAAACCGAGACGGGTGGGGTTTGACCAAATGCCTGCCATGCAGAGCGGGGCGGTCTGGTCGCACTGGTCCACGGTCGCGGCCATGCGTTCGAGCAGCGTGCCGTGGAACTCGGGCATGAGCAGACCGAGGATCTCGGAGTCGCAGTCGCTCGACGTGAGCAGGCCGAACTCCTCGATGACGTCGAGGTAGTTGGGGATCTGTCCATTGTGGACGATCCACCCGCCGTCGCACGGGTGCGGGTGGTTGTTCTCGTTGGCCGTCGCGTCACCGTGCGTCGCCCATCGGGTGTGAAAAATGACGACTCGGGGCGAGATCATCGACTCGATGATGCCGTCGATGAACTTGGAGATCGGGCCGACCGACTTGTGCATCCGCACGCGGTTGTCGGTGTCGATCCACGCGACGCCGTAAGCGTGACGCCCGCGGGCCTCGATGCCGACGGCCATCTTGTGAAGTGTTGACGGGGTGAGTCGGCCCTTGCCGTTGTTGATTGCTCCAGCGATTCCGCACATGGTTGGTCTCCTTGAGTTGGGCGGTTGTTGAGTTGACTGGTTGATTCTATCAGAGATTGACTTGCGTGTCAAGTGTCGAAGTGACCGGCGTCGATGTGTCGGTTCCATGAAGCAGTGCGTCGCTCGTGTTCGCCTTCGATGTCGATCACCTTGCAGTGGTTGGGTTCCGGGTTGCCTTGCATCACGTAGATCCACGCGGTCATGATCCCGTTCTCCTTGGTGTCGAACTTTCGCTCTTCACGCTTGTACCAGTTCGGGTGACCTTCGAGTCCGTCGAGGTGCATGACGCACTCGTCGGACACTTCGTAGAGTTCGCCGAAGATGCGTTCGGTGCCGCCGTCGTACACGGCCGGGAACGATGACGAGTATGCGGTCATCGTGAACGTCGAGTCGATCGTCTTGGCTTGATCGACGAACTCGGATCCGCAGGTGTCGAGCAGTCCGTGATTGTGGAGGCCCTTGCGGAGCGAGCCGTAGACGAAGACGAAGTTCTTGCGGGGGAGGGTGCGGGGCATGGTCGGTTCCTTGAGTTAGTGGGGGCGGGCGGAGTGCCCGCCCCCGGTCGTTTGGTCATCGGCCGTCGTACTTGCGAGCAAGGCCGCGGAGCGTCTTCTTGAAGTTCTTGGTGTCGAAGCCGTTGAACACGCCGACGCCGTAGTATCGGCACTTACCCTTCGTCCAGCCGATGGTGTAGAAGAGTCGGTTCAACTCCCGCTCACCCTGTCCGCTGCCGATCAGGGTCACGTGCTTCGCGGTCCGAACGTCAGGCTTCGCCAACTTCGGGGAGGTCAGAGCGATCTGCACGAGCGACACACACATCGCAACCCACGCGGTGACCTTCTCGGGGTTGGTGGTCTCGGAGAAGTAGCGGAACTCGACGGTCGGCGTACCGTGGCCGTAGCCGGTCAGGTTGGTGATGTTGAGTCCGTGGTATCGCTGCGATGCCATGCGGCCGGTCGCGATGGTCTCGTCGTTCCAGCCCTGCTCGCGGGCGATGTTCTTGCAACCCGCAGCCCAGCCGCCGGTCTCGCGTCGCGGGGTGCCGGTCGAAGCGTAGAGTCCGCCTTCGACCTTGCCGACGAGATAGGTCAGAGCCTTCACGAATCGGGCTCGGCTCTTGCGGTCGAGGTCGGTCGGGACGCCGACGTGGACGTGGACGCCGCACGAGCCGTTCACCTTGGCACCGAGGTCTCGGATGGCCTCGACGGCGGTCTTCGTGTTGGCGAGCCCTGTGGACCCCTTGAGGATCGGAGACACGAACTCGCATCCGGTCATGCCGCGGGTGTTGTTGCTGGCTCGCAGGCTGCCGTCATACTTGGCCTGCCAGTGAGTTCGTCCGAAGCGGGGGAGTTGGCGACAGGCTCGGCCGGAGTAGTAGCCGCCGACGTTCACGTCGGAAGAGGCGGGGATGAACGTCTCGACTTCGACGCCGAACGTGATGTCCTCGACGCTGTGGGTGGGGGCGATGGTGCCCGCGGTCAGGTAGGTCTTGGTGCTGGGTGCTGCGTTGGTCATGGGTCTGTTCCTTGAGGTTGTGGGCGAGTGCCCGTTGCTTTGATGTGTGGAGTATGACACCGATTGACTACTTGGTCAAGGGGTTGACCAAAAGAATCCGAAAAAGTTTCAGGCCCCGTCGAGCCCGAGGTCTTCGGGGGTCAGCAGCGACCACTCGGTCCGGGCGTTCGGGCGGGACGCGGCCGGGTAGAGGAAGCCGACCGGCTTGGTCCGGTCGTACTTCTCGCTCCAGCCCGTGCCGTCGCCGAGCGTGCGGAACACCGGGATCCCAGCGATGCCAAACTGCTCGCGGCGGATCTCGTTGTCTTCGGGGTTCCAGCGGAGCGCGAGTCCGGACTTGTTCTTGCAGTCGGTGAACAGGACGTTCAGGCCGAGCGTGCGGTTGACGGCTCGGTTGTACCGAGCGACCCAGTGGTCGCTCCGTTCGTCGGACCAGTTCCACGCCTTGCCGTGGTTCTCAGAGAAGCGGATCTCTTCGCGGCCGCCGGTTCGGAAAGACTTGTTCGAGACGCTGTAGTGGTAGATGCCCATTGGTTGATTCCTTGAGTTCGAGGTTCAGTGGTCGAGGTTCAGTGGTTGAGATACCCGGCGTTGACGCAAGCGTTGAGCCCGTGCAACTTGGCGAAAGCGAAGAGCCTCTCTTCGGCGTCTTCCCTCGTGGCGGCGAGCGTCGCGTAGGCGAAGCCCTTGCCGCTGTTGAGCCTGTTGACGATCGCCATATCGGCAGTGAGAACCGAAAGAGTCAGGTGGTCGAGTTCGGCGAGGAGTTCGGGGGAGTTGATCATGGTTCTGTTCCTTGAGTTGTGGCCGGGTGGCCGTTGCTTCGATGAAGGAAGTATCGGCTAGATTGACCAACTTGTCAAGGGGTAGAACATAAAATTGACCAAATAGTTCAGAGCCCCGGTTCCTGATGCCGTCAGCCCAAAAAAAAGAGACCCCCCCGCGGTCGTGGGGGGGTCTAGGCGGGCCCAGTGAGGCCCCGGAGCGGGGGGTTGGCTCCGTTGATCAGGTCAGGCCGTCGATCTCGACGCCGCGGCGTCGAAGGATCCGAGCGAGGCGAGCGAGCGTCTTGTCACTGATTCGGGCGACGTCCGCCTTGCAGATCCGGCAGAGATACGCGCCGCCGGTGAACCCGAGCGAAGCAGAGATCTCTGCTTGCGTCAGGCCCGAAGCCTCGATCGCACGCTTGAGCGCGGAGCCGCGAACTTCGTACGTCGTTTCGACTGGCTTGACTTTGAGAGATGCGGTCTTCGTGGGCACGTTCAACACTCCGATGATTCGACTTGAGTTTGTGAGTTGGGGGGCGGCTTGAGTTGTTCGATTCTACTCTGCGTTTCCGGGTCGGTCAATGCAAGAATGTCATTCACTGCATCATCGCCGAGCAGGACCAAAAGTTTCGTCACGAGTGAATCTTCGAGATGATCGAACGGATCCCAGTGGTCAAGAATGCTTCGGTCTCCTCGGATTTTCGCTGACCAATTCATGCAAACGTCTCGACTGCCGAAGCATTGAACCGGCAAGTTCCAGAACACGTATCGCATGAGGTCACGAGCGGAAGCGAGAACTTGAGGATCGGCACCAGAGCAGAAGCCGATCAAGTCGTTCTCGACTGCGTACATCAGAGCCCCGCCCGGCTTGATGCCGTACAACCCCCACCTCACGAGGCTCGCGAGTGCGAGCGGGGGAACTTCAAGGGTTCGGTGCTGTTCCATGTCTGGGACTCCTTACGACGAGAGGGAACGACTGTTCCGACTGCGGGGCGTTCACGATGAACGGGGCGGTCACGGCGGACAAGACGGTCAATCGCACGGATTGCGTAGTTGGCGACAACGATGACGACGACCATTTCAAGAATCCAAAGCATCGACTTCTCCTTGCTCAAGTGTCAGGTACGGGTTCTGGATTCCGTTCTTGATCGTGTAGATCAACCAACGAGACCAGAAGTTCGATTGTGCCTCCGCGATGGTTCGCCCTTTGCCGATGATCTCCTTCGGAGTATCGGCCCACTCCGTACCTTCGACCTTGATGCGATCGACGTAGGCGTAGAAACCCGCACGGCGGAAGATGCTTCCGTACTCCCCGCGAACAATTCGCAGCGGAGAGCCTTCGACGTAGGTGACCAAATCATCCACTGGCTTCTCCTGCTTGCTTGGCACGAAGGAACGCACCAATCGGGTCGAGGAATTTCGTGACGCTGTTGGCCTGATTGAAGTCGGGGATCTCGTCGAAGACTTGAACCGGAACAGACTTCTCGTCCCCGTTCTCGTTGCAACCGAAGACGACGACGTTGCCAGACACGACGCTGCCGTATCGGTGAGTCGCGGCCAACCAGAGCGAAGCCGTCATGTTCATCGGTGAACCGTTGACTCGCGAGTGGTCGCCGATGACGATCGTGGTCTCGGTCTTCGGATGAACGGGCAGCACGTCGATCGTGTCGTCGCCGAACGCGAGTTCGTAGGCGTCCATGAAGTCAGCGTCGCACGTGATCTTCAGATTCTCCACCATGCCATCGGTTCGAATCATCAGGCCGATGATCGGCGTTTCGAACTTGGTGGTCGGATCCTTGAGTTGGGTGTTGGTCATCACCATCAGTCGGTCCCTTCTTTCGCTGCTTCGAGAATCTGGCTCGCCGGGCTTTTGCTCGGAGCAACGGTCTCGATGCCCCACCCTGCGTCGATAAGGTTTTGAAGCCACCGAGCGGCTTGCCTGAGTTGGGCGTCTGTCATTACTTTCATCGGTCGGTTCCTTCTGTGAGAATTGCGAGGACTTGCTGTCGAGCGTTGTCCCCTTGAATTGATGCCACGAGTTCAAACTCGGGCACGTCGTTCGGGCGGGCTCTTCTGTTCCACGGGGTCGCGAACTTGTGCCCGGTGAACGTGCCGCGAATCGTCGGGTCTTCATCGACGTCGCCGCAAGACATGCACCGTTCAGTCGGCCGTGCCCCTTCGCAGATCATGCCGACGATCTCATCCTGCTCGTTGACCAAATGCTCGACCATGTACAACGGGCGGCCGGTCGGGTCGGTCAGGTTGAACGGAAGAACCGCGGCGAAGTGCGGGATCCGCATCGTTGAGAACTTAGGCATCGCGGTCATCCTTCACGTCGAGATGCTCGCCGGGTTTCGCTGCACGCCATCGGCCGGTCTTCGCGTCTTTCGCGATCCACTCGCGACGTTGAATGATGATCGTGCAGTTGTCATCGAGTCGGTCCGCCAACTCGATCGCTTGCTTCTTGCTCGCACACGCTCCGACTGGAATCTGTGCGGGCATCGGTTGAGCCGGGCCCCTTGGGCGGACAACGCGAAAAAGGTGGAACTCGGACGTCGCGGAGGCGGGCACGTTGAACCGTGACTGGTACTCCTTGATCTGTTCCGGGGTCAAGCCTCCGGGGGTTTCGTCATCGGATGTCGTCATTCAGGGCCTTCACTTTTCGTATCTTGATGTCGAGCGATTCCCGCAAGTCCATCGGTGATCGGGTCCAAACTTCTCGCAGGTCGTCGCAGGCGATGTAGAGGCTCGACGAGAGCCGTTCCGCTGCGTCCGAATCATGCCGCCATCTTTTGGCGGGGATGTTCTCGCGTTCTTCCGCGGACAGTTCCGAGATGTCGCCCCAGACCACTGCGATCTGGTGCAGGATTCGTGCGTACTCTTCGAGGAGCAACGCAAGAGCCTCGACTGTCGTTCCGTCTTCGATTTTGATCCGCATCCGTGCGCCCCCCGAGAGAATGGATCTCCTTGCGGGGAGTGTCGCACGAATCGACCAAGACGTCAAGCGAACGCCACGTGCCCGGCTCTGCCGAGACACTCCATCGTCGGCACGCGAACTTCATCGTTGCAGTAGTGTTTGACGTCGTCGCACACATTGTTCGCTGCCCCGAAGAACGCCTTCACGTTCGCGATGTCCCCATAGGTCACGCGGGCCTGCTCGTTTCCCGCCGTCGGGGTGACGGCAAAGAGGTGTTCGAACTGGCCGACTTCGGTGACGACGTGCGGCTTGCCTGATGCAATGCTGACGAGGTGAGCAATGGTCTCCGCGGTCTCGCGGACGGTGCTGGTCCATTCTCTGTTCTGGGTACGTGACATGGTGGTCTCCTTGAGTTCGAGGGTTCGGTCAGATGGATCGTTCGGCGTTTCGTTTAGCGGCGGCACACTTGCATCGCTTGCAATGGTCCACGTGGTGGCCGGAATCTGTAGTCGCGTGTCGCGGGATCTCGCGGCCGCAAAGAGTCATCGAGCGGTCATCCGGATCGACTAGATGGCCCTTCGAAGTTCTCTCTCCTGCGAAGCAACCGTATCGGTCGAGGATCTCAGTCGTCCAGCAGAATGTGTCGTCCATTGAGAGGGGCATGGCGGTCTCCTTGAGTTCGAGGGTTCAGGCGGGGAGAAGGTAGTCATCGACGGGGCCGTTGCTGCCTTCGAACGGAAAGCCGCCGACGCAAATGTTGTTCAAGCAGATCCACATCCAGACGCCGTCGATCTTCTCGACTCGGTGGGCGAGTCCGTTTCGCTTGCTGGTGACGACGCTGCCGTTCGCGATGAAGAAATCAGCGTGATCGGGCTGGGCCACGAAGGCGGTGGCGATTCGGCTGGCGGTCAGGAGGTCGTTGGTAGCGGTGGTGGTCGTCATGGCTGGGTTCCTTGAGGTTGTGGGCGAGTGCCCGTTGCTTTGATGCTTTTAGTATCGGCCCGGTTGACTGTCTTGTCAAGTCAACCGGGCGACTTTTTCGAAAATTCAGCGGCCGCGGGCCTTGCGGGTTTCCCAGAGAGCAACCCACACCGAGACGGCCGCGGCGAAGCGGAAGCCATCCTCGCCCATGCGGGCCAGATCCGTCGCACCGTTGGGGGCGGCCATCGTGAAGGCGTGCGAGCCGTGCTTGGCGTAGAGGCGGGTGGCGGTCTCGCGGGCGGTTTCGTTGGTCTTGGTCATGGCTGGGTTCCTTGAGGTTGTGGGCTGGTGCCCGTTGCTTTGATGTGTGGAGTATGGCAGGCGTTGACCATCTTGTCAACCCATTGACCAAATAAATCTCGAAAAAGGTTCGACCCCTCTTCTTGGTCAGATTTGCCTGATCTGGGTGCCGTAGCCCCACCGCGAGCGATCGGGCCCTTCGACCGAATCCACGAAGACGATGACTTCAGATCCGTGCGTCGCGGAGAGAATACGTTCCCACCGCACCGCGTTCTCTGACTCGGGAAGTTTCAAGTGTCTCGCCACCGCGGGAACCCACACCTCGAACGCGATGACCTTCGCGTCGAAGAACTCCGTTCCGCTTGCGTTCGAGTACCGCACGCGATCACCAATCGAAAGCATTTCACTGTGCATCGAAATCCTCCTTCGGGTTTCTGACGCTGCGCTGCTCGCCGGGCGGCATGACCAAATGCAGCGCAGTGTTGACCTGTTGAATCTGAAATTGAATTCGAACTTCACGAGACTCGAATTCTGCCAAGACTTTCGCGGGTACGTTGCGGACTTCCAGAATCGTCTGCTTGCGTTCTTCGCGAAGACTGCTCAACCCGATGTTCAGGAGATCGCGACGAGCGTACAACTGGTCGAGCGATTCGTGCTTCAACCGTTCGAGTTGCTTTTGACGATGGTTCATCTCGTTCAAGTTCATACGTCCGCCCAAGAGACCGAAGACGTACCGCCCGAAACCGAGAACGGTACGCCGAGATCAACCGTCACCGATGTCAACAGATCATCGACGTACTGTTGGAACTCCGCGGACTCGACGATTGCCGTCGGGCCTTCGAGAAGAACTTCGTCATGCACGACTGCCCGAATCGTCACGCCTTCCTGCCGAAGCAATCCGTCACGCTCCAGATCGTTCAAGCGTTCTTTCACGATGTCGGCCGCGGTCCCTTGCACCGCGGTGTTGAACGCTTTGAAATAGAACCCTTCGTCGAGCGCACGCCTTCGGCCGTAGAGCGTTCGGATCCAACCGCGAGACTTCGCTCTCTGCTCCGCAAGTTTCGACGTCGCACGAATGGTCGGGAACGTCTCGTGGTACGTGTCGAGAATACGCTTCGACTCTGCTTCCGCGGTATGGCTCCCGAGGATCCCCGCCAACGAACGAACCAACTTCGACGCCCCCATTCCGAAAGCGATTCCGAAGTTGATCGTCTTGGCAGGCTTGCGGTCGATGCCGCAAAGTTGGGCGACGAACGTATGGAAGTCGGTAGCCGCGTCTTCTTGGTACGCCGTGAGGATGCGAGGCTCGCGGCAGATTGACGCGATGACTCGATACTCCATCTGCGAATAGTCACGCGACAGAAACGAGTTCCCCGGAGCGGGCACGATCAACTTCTTCGCACGCTTCGACAGTTGCTGCATGTTGGGGCTTCGACAACTCATCCGCCCCGTGCGTACGGTTTGCTCGTACATCGGACGCATCATTCCACGCTCGTCGATCCACTCTTGCCAACCGATCAGGTAGAGGGCGTGGTACTGCGAGAGTTCCCGGTGCAGATCCAACAGCCCGAGAAACACGCCAACCCTCGCATCAGGAAGAGTCTGGGCCAGTTCGCGGTACGAAGCAACTGCGGCAGAGTTGACGGACGGCCTACCCTTTTCAGTCTCGGCGACGACCGGCAACCCGAGCGTCTCGATACAGAACCGAACCAACGCGGTCGGGGAATTGAGATCGACGTCGTATCCCATCGAGACAACTTGGTCTTCGACGTGGGCGATTTCAGTCTCGACGGCTTTTCGTTCTTGCTCGACCATTTCGAGATCGACATTCAATCCGCGACGCTCGATCTGGAACAACGTGTTGGTCAGGTCGTTTTCGATTGACCAAATCCGGTCGATGCCGTCGTACCGTTGTCGAAGAATCGCTTGCCAGAGTGCGCGGTTCAGATGGACATCCGCGCACGCATACTTTCCGAGGATCTCCGAATCTACCGCACCGAAGTCCTTGGTTTTCAGGTTGCGAAGTTCTTGCTTCACCTCGTCCTGTTCATCGGTCCCGAGACCAAGCCAAACGCGGGCGAGCGGCTTGAGCCCATACCCGCGTTCGTTCCGCTGCATGTCAACGACCTTCGCGAGTGTTCGCGTGTCCACCATTTTCGCTCGAATGTCAACGCCCTCGCACGTGAGGAAGTGCGCGTCGAACTTGACGTTGTGATTCACCCAAGTCGTCGCTCGGTCCCCGAGCAACTGTGCCACGTATGTCATCGCTTGGCCGTGCGGCAGGTTCGGCGATCCTGCGAAGAGGCTTTCGTCGCCCTGCCGATGGTTCACGGGGAGATACCACGCCGTGCGGCACTCGTCGAACGTGAACGCGATGCCGCACACTCGATCGCCTTGGTACGGCTTGAGCGCACCGCGTCGGTCGTCGAAGGAAACTGTTTCGACGTCGAGGTACAACGTCTCGATCTGCTTCGGGATCGGCGGCAGTTCTGCCATCGACTTGACGACTACCGAATCACGTTGCATCGAGGACTCCGTGACGATGCAGGAAGTTGTAAACGATCGCCGTGGCTTCATCACGTCGAAGCCTTGCACCGTTGCGGTTCAGCGAATCATCCCGCAACCGCTGAATGACCAAATCCATGTACTGCTCGGCGTACGGGTCGATCGCAAGTCGAAACGTCGTTTGGATTCCGCCGACGGTCTCGATCGTCTTCTCCGGATTCGACGCGGTGAACTCGTGCAGCAGCGGAGGCTCATCGGTCGTCGGACTCCCGGCGTCGATCCACTCCGAGATCGCCGCCCCCATCACCGCGGAAATCGAATCCAACTGCGAACCCTTGAATCGGTTGAGGGTTGCGAACGCCTTCATGACGGCGTGAATGTCGGGCCTCACGGCCACGCGGAACTCTCGGTTTCGGCTAGTCATTTGAGCCTCCAGTCATCCGATCATCGTACCAGACCGACACGTTCGGGGTCACGTGGTCACGTGGGGACCGAGTTCTATCCTTCCCGCTACATGGTAGTCATCCCGTCACATTGCCCCCTTGCCCCTCCACTGCTGCCATAGATACGTTTTCCCATGACCCCGTGACCCCCAGAGTCGAGGAGTGTATTTCTCCCCACTTGAGAGCCACGAGAACGCCGTTTCTCGGGGGTCACGTCTCAAGGGCTCCCGTGACCCCCTCATGACCCCCTCGTCCCCCTGCGGGATTCTAGGGCCGCTCGCCGGACCTTCTCACTTCGCCAGACTCGCACTCTGTCACTTCGTACGATCTCGACCTTGCGATGCCGAGGCATCGGGATCACGTGCAGTCGGTCGCCGTCCACCTTGACGACGCGAGCCCGGCCGCGGTGCTGGTTGCCTGCACGCTTGTCGAGCAGGAAGACGAGGTCGCCGACTTCAGGGGTTTCCATGATTTTCCTCCGCTCGGTAGGTCCGCACGCACGACTGGTTCGGGCAGGGTGGGCCGGGTTCGCCGCAGCCGGGGCAGACCAAGCAGGGCTCGCCGCGGTGATCGAGCGGCATCGGGCGCGGCCCGATTTGACGGGCTCGATCGACGCGGTCGAGATGCGCGAGAAGTTTGTACACCTCCATGATCGCGACCATCCGTTCGAGATACTCCTTCGGTGCAGGGTGGCACGTGCCGACGAGGTCGCCGATGTCCTTCAACCCCCACCGACGAGCGGTACGGTTCAGGTCGCGGTTGGTCTCCTTTAGGTCTTCGAGGATCACGTTGAGCAAGTCGCGACAACTGGCGATCTGTTCCGCGGTCCAGTCGGACGGGTCGCGATCTGCGCATGCTTTGTTCAAGGCTTCGAGCGGAGCGAGATCAACGGCGGGGCGAGAAGTCATGGTCGGGTCTCCATTGAGTCGGGAAGGGGCCCCCGAAGGGGCCCCCGGTGGTGGCGGTCAGGAGGTCGCGTAGTCGAAACCACGCTGTAGGTTCAGGCGGTGAATGCCGCCGCCCTTCGTCAACTCGACGACCTTGCGGCACTTGCGGCCGTCGCAGGTTTCGATGGTGACGACGTACTCGCGGCACCGAGCCATGAACTCGAAGTCCGACTTCTTCCAGCCCGAGCCGCGGGGCTCGACGTTCGTGACGCTTGCGGGGTTCTCGCACTTGCGAGCGATGATGCCGTTGACGGTCTCGGTCAACCACTTGTTCGTGACGCGGCCGGGGATGCGGAAGAGGGCGAGGTCGTAGAGTTCGATTCGTCGGAGTTCGTTGCGGGTCATGGTCTGATTCCTTGAGTTGGGGGCGTGTCGCCCGTTGCTTTGATGAATGGAGTATGACCGCGATTGACTGCCCGGTCAAGGGGGTGAGCAGAAAAATCCGAAGATTCTTCGCCCACCCCCTCGGGAGCGTCATCGGATGGCGGCGATGCCGACCGAGCCATTCTCGTCGGCGTTGCAGGGGCAGATCACTCCGCCGACGTTGCCGATGACGTGCGGCTTGCCGTCGATCACCAGAGTCGAGTGGCCGGTCTTCTCCACGCGATCCCAGCCGTGCCAGTCGCCGTATCGCTCGATCGCCTGCGGGCCGAAGTCGCACCCGGTCTTCACGAAGGAGAACGCACGGGCGCGAACGGTGTTGACATGCTCGTCCTCATCGTGTCGGCGGAAGTTGAACACCACCCCGTTCGGGCAGGCAACGCTGTAGTGGGTCCACTTCTGCGGGGCACTGAGAGCCATCGAGTCGTTCGTCGGCTCAGTCATTCCCATCACGTAGTACCCGAGGCCGTTAGTCCACGTCGTGTATCCGTTTCGGAGTGTTTCGCAGTGGTTGCGGTAGATGGTGGAGGGGTTGGTGGGGGCAGTGGAGTCGGTCATTGGTCTGTTCCTTGAGTCGGGGGTTGGTGG